>Ga0189291_100324_pt1 | contig 21828 bp, 20 predicted proteins | sample UW1redminimetaG_FD_130331 | JGI IMG/M metagenome (GOLD analysis project Ga0189291, IMG submission 130331) | Marine microbial communities from the Costa Rica Dome - UW179B-red mini metaG | ecosystem: Environmental > Aquatic > Marine > Oceanic > Photic zone | place: Costa Rica: the Eastern Pacific... | reverse complement strand
TTGGTACGTGGCACCAATTGGCGGGGGTGCCGGGGTCGGGAGTAAAGCGACTAACGGCGGCGCAAAAAACATTTCCTTGCCGCTCCTTGTTCGTCAACAAGCTGCGCGGCTTCAAGAAAAGGTAGGTGCATTGTGGCATAGGGGTTGTGGGCGGGGATAAGTTTTTTCCGTCACCCTCATCCTGAGGGTTGAGAGTGCGTGCCATATAGTTGGCCGGGAATGCCCAGTGGGGAAAGGCACTGCGGTGTCTCCCTCCCCCTGGTGGGGAGGGATTAAGGGAGGGGGCGAAATTACAAACACGCCCTCTCATTCCGCCTCATCCTGAGCTTGTCGAAGGATGACGCAACAGTACACCGCAGTCATAGTTCGCCCTTCGACAAGCTCAGGGTGAGGGTTGAGGGTGGGACTGGCCAATGCCATACCGCCGGCCGATCCCGGCTCAAGGCCGGGAATGCCCCATGGGGCTTAGGGCACGGCATTTCCACTTGGCATCCCCGGACTTGATCCGGGGTCTCCTTCCACGTTCTCGGCACCCAAACGTTAAAAAACCGCCTCTCAACAAAGAGAGACGGTTTTAAAACTGCAACACTGCGAAATTAAAGCTTACGCTTCTTTCGGTGTCAAAATCTGACGGCCGCGATACATGCCGGTTTTCAGATCGATGTGGTGAGGACGACGCAATTCGCCGCTGTCCTTGTCTTCCACATATGTGTTTGCTTTTAGGCCATCAGCAGAGCGACGGAAACCGCGCTTCATGCGAGATATTTTACTTTTTGGTACTGCCATTTTGTCTCTCCATTCAACAAAAACGCCCCTCATCATATTCTAACGCGGGGCCGCTTAAGCATCAAATTCTTGTCAGTTGGCGGGTATATACGCGTTTCAACGCCCGTTGGCTAGTAAAAAGTGCAATGCGGCGATTTGTTGAATATCACACCAATCACAGCTAAAACCATTAAACCAACAACCAACCATAAAAGCTGCATTGAAAGCCAATATATGCGCCTAAACGATGCCATAACAGCCTGCACCAACGCAGTCGAGCAATTCCTTGATGCCGAACTTAGCGAAGCCAGCCTTTCTGTGCCTTACCCCGCCCCATCGCGCCTAATCAATGCGGTGCGGCACGGTGCATTGAACGGTGGCAAGCGATTGCGACCCTTGCTGGTTAAGCTGAGCGCTGAGCTGATTGGCGAAACCGATGGCGATCTGGTGCGGGCGGGTGCTGCGGTTGAATATGTTCATTGTTATTCGCTGGTACACGATGATTTGCCCGATATGGATGATGATGATTTGCGCCGCGGCCAGCCCACCGTGCACGTCGCGTTTGATCCCGCCACAGCGATTCTCGCCGGGGACAGTTTGCTCACCCACGCGTTCGGCGTGCTGGCCGATGAACGCACCCACCCTGACCCACAGATTCGCACCCAATTGATCACCGAATTGGTGCACGGAGCTGGCGTTGGCGGCATGGCCGGCGGGCAAATGCGCGACATTGAAGGTGAACGCCAAGGCTATGACCCCGAAATGATCTCCCTTATCCATGCCATGAAAACCGGCGCGATCATTCGCGCATCGGTGCGCATGGGGGCAATAATGGCAAAGGCCAACAGCCAACAATTGGCAAAGTTGACAGAATTTGCCGAGGCAGCAGGTCGAATTTATCAACTTTCTGATGATATTTTGGATGCCACCAAAACCTCTGAGGAATTGGGCAAAACCGCAGGCAAAGACGCTGCCCAAGGCAAATCCACATTGATCGCCAGCCACGGCTTGGACCATGCCCGCAGAGTACTAAACGCCGAATTACAAGGCGCATTGACCTTGCTTGAAACTTTTGGTGTTCGTGCCTATTTGATGCGTGATCTGGTGACACATTTTGCAAGACGAGAGGCCTAAATGTCTTTTTACGACGATCCCCAAAATGCCGAGGACTACATCAAATTGGCCGAAGGCTATGATGGCGCTGAGCTGATTGCTTTGCTGGAACCACAATTGCCCAAAGGCGCAAGTGTTTTGGAACTGGGCATGGGGCCTGGTGTGGATTTGGATATTCTGGCCAAACGTTACAACGCAACCGGATCAGACTATTCGGCCTATTTTGTCGAGCGCTACAAAGAGCAGCACCCTGATGCCGACGTGATTGAATTGGACGCGGCAAATATCAACACGGACCGCACTTTTGATTGCATTTATTCAAACAAAGTTCTGCATCAATTCTCTGATGAAGAGCTGAATTTCAGCTTTGCCAAACAAAGTGACGCGCTCACCGATTCTGGCTTGATTCTGCATTCATTTTGGCTGGGCGACGAGGTTATGGAAATGCATGGCATGACCTTTTACTATCGCTCCATCAAAGATGTCACAGATCGGTTGGCCAAGCATTTTGAGCTGATTGATGCGCAGATATATACCGAAATGGAAGACGATGATTCCTTTTGGGTGCTGGCGAAGAAGCGCTAGAGCAGAGCCTGAATTGCCGTTCTGATTCCATCTCGAATGGCGCCAAATTCTTCTTCGGAGAAATCGGGAGAACCGTGCCAATCATAGAACCAAATCGGATGCGCTCGTTTCTCATCAGTTTCTGACATGTAACGTGGGATGATATGTGCATGTAGCACTTGGTCGGTATTGCCCAAAATCTCGTAATTGATGCGATAGGCGTCCGTAGCCTCAAGCAATGCATCACCGATTAACGCCATATCCGCCAAATATTGGGCGCGGGCATCACCGCTCAAATCATTGAGCGAATAAACACATGGGTCAGACAACAAAATGATTTGCCCAGGTTGCACCTGTTTATCGCACATCACCGCCCAACCGGACGGCATTTGGCATATTACCCATGGGTTTTCGCCCCTGCGGGCCATTTCCACGCGTTCGTGCGCAATTGTTTTGTGAGCCATAATTCCTCTTATGCTTTAAGTACCAAATCGCTCTTCAATATATTCCGCCACCATCAGTTTAAACTGATCCGCGATGTCCGCGCCGCGCAGGGTTTTGGCTTTTTGTCCATCAATAAAAACAGGTGCCGCTGGCGTTTCGCCGGTGCCGGGCAATGAAATGCCAATATCTGCGTGTTTTGATTCGCCCGGGCCGTTGACGATGCAGCCCATTACAGCGACGCTCATGCCTTCAACACCGGGATATTTTTCCCGCCAGATCGGCATCGAGGTATTCAAGTGATCCTGAATGTCTTTGGCCAATTGTTGGAAAACTGTCGAAGTTGTGCGCCCGCAGCCGGGGCACGCCGTGACAACTGGTAGAAATTGGCGAAAGCCCATGGTTTGCAACAATTGCTGCGCCACTTCCACTTCCAAACAACGGTCGCCATCTGGTTCTGGGGTCAGCGAAATGCGGATCGTGTCGCCAATGCCTTGTTGCAGCAAAATGCCCAAAGCCGCTGATGAGGCAACAATACCTTTTGCGCCCATGCCCGCTTCGGTTAGCCCCAAATGCAGCGCATAATCGCAGCGGCTGGCAAGATCTGCATAAACATCAATCAGGTGCTGCACGTTGGACACTTTGGTGGAGAGGATAATTTTATCCCGCCCCATGCCCAACTGTTCTGCCCGCTCAGCTGACAAAATCGCCGATTGAATAATCGCCTCGCGTTGCACCCGCGCCGCGCTCCAAGGAGAGCCGTTATTGGCGTTCTCATCCATTAGTTTGGTCAGCAATTCTTGGTCGAGCGATCCCCAATTGACCCCGATGCGCACAGGCTTATCGTAAGTGTTGGCGATCTCAATCATTTGCGAAAACTGCGTGTCACGCTTGGCTTTAAAGCCCACATTACCCGGATTGATCCGATATTTGGCCAACGCTTCAGCACAGGCTGGATGATCGGCCAAAAGCGTGTGCCCGATATAGTGAAAATCCCCCACCAAGGGCACATCAATGCCACGTGCCAAAAGCTGATCACGAATATGGGGCACCGCGGCGGCGGCTTCGTCCCGATCCACAGTAATGCGCACAATCTCAGAGCCTGCACGGGCCAGATCGGCCACTTGCTCAACCGTTTTTGCAATGTCGGCGGTGTCGGTATTGGTCATAGATTGCACCACAACAGGGGCGTCACCGCCCACCATCACATTGCCAACCATCACCCCAACAGATTTTCTGCGCTCAATCGGACCAGACATAAAAACTCCTACATTGCTCAAAGCATATAAGCCCAATATGGCATCCACGCAACCAATGCACGAAGACTTGAAAATGCGGCGATTTGACCTATCTATATAGGGCAATGTTTATTTCAATAGGCTTTGCGATTAAATGAGGGAGCACCATATGATCATGCAAAGGCTAATTCAATTCAGGCGCGAAATCGTTACCCTATGGCATGCATTTTGGCACCCACTTACGCCAACATATCTTAAAGTACTCACAGTGTTGACCGTAGTTTACGTGATCAGCCCGGTTGACCTTATCACCGATATTATTCCCGTTATTGGCTGGGTGGATGATGTGGTCATTGTCTCATTCGCTGTGTCGTGGATCGTGTCGCGCCTGCCGCGCATCACCATGCAAAATCGACAAAACAACCAAACACCCCATCAAAAAACCATTGAGCACAAACGGCGACGATAGTGGTGTTGGGTTGAACACGAACAAACACGAAGATTTGCTTTCTGCGCTCAAACGATGTGAAACAAAAGTTTGGGACGCGCTTGTCGCTGGGGACATGCATGCCGACGCTGCAGCCCTGAGTGACGATTTTTTTGGGGTATATTCCAGCGGCTTTTCGCCCAAAGACGATCATGTAAATCAGCTTAAAGGTGGCCCCACGGTCAAATCATTTGAGCTTTTCGATTTACACGCACGCGCGTTAGGCGATGACCATGCGCTTTTATCTTACCGCGCAGATTTCACCCGCGCCCAAGGCACTGCCAGTGAAACCATGTATATCAGCTCCATTTGGCAGCGCACTGCAGGCGGGTGGATAAATATCTTCAGCCAAGACACGCCAGCCATAGACTAATCAGCCTACAAACAAAAACCGCCCCCAAATGGAGGCGGTTTTGGTGTTTGAATGTGAAAACTGTTAGCCCTCGAAACGCACCAACAAGTCTTTCGCATCGATCTGATTGCCGTGTTGCACATGCACTTCGGCCACAACGCCATCCATTTCAGCGTGAATGGCTGTTTCCATTTTCATGGCTTCAATTGACAGCAAAACATCGCCCGCTTTAACTTCTTGGCCCGGCTTAACGGCCAAGGTTGAAACAACACCCGGCATTGGCGCGCCAACATGCAAGGGGTTGCCCAATTCAGCTTTTGGCCGCACCACAATTTCACTGGCCATAGAGCGGTCAGGCACGGAGACAGAACGCGGTTGGCCGTTGAGTTCAAAGAACACCCGCACCATGCCTTTTTCGTTTGGCTTGGTTTTGCCAACAAGTTGGATCACCAAGGTCTTGCCTTTGGCCAGATCCACCAGCGCTTCATCGCCTGCTTCCAACCCATAAAAATAGATCGGCGTCGGCAAAACAGATGTTGGCCCATAAGTGTCTTGCGCGGACATAAAATCCACAAAAACTTTTGGGTACATCAAATAGGAAGCCAATTCAAAATCATTGATTTTATGGCCTGTCAGCTCTTCAACTTCTTTGCGTTTCGCTTCAAGGTCGACCGGTTCCAAATAAGCGCCCGGACGTTTGTCCATCGGCTTTTTACCTTTGAGCACTTTGGCTTGCAATTCTTTGGGGAACCCGCCCGGAGGCTGGCCCAAATCGCCTGCAAAGAACCCAACTACGGATTCTGGGAACGCTACTTCGCGTGCAGGATCTTCAACATCGGCGCGGTTCAAACCCGAAGACACCATAGATAAAGCCATGTCGCCCACCACTTTGGACGACGGGGTAACTTTTACGATGTCACCGAACATTTGGTTCACGTCCGCATAGGTTTGTGCCACCTCGTGCCAGCGCGATTCTAGACCCAACGAGCGGGCTTGCTCTTTTAAATTGGTGAACTGACCACCGGGCATTTCGTGCAAGTAAACTTCTGATGCACCTGAACGCAGATCACTTTCAAACGCGCGATATTGCGTACGCACGGCTTCCCAATAGAACGAGATTTCGCGAATGGTTTTCGCATCAAACTCTGGGTCACGCTCTGTACCGCGCAGGGCTGCTGCCAGCGAGCCCAAACAAGGCTGAGACGTGGTGCCAGAAAACGCGTCCATTGCCGCATCAACCGCATCAACACCTGCATCAACCGCCGCAAGCACTGTGGCTGCCGCCACACCAGATGTGTCGTGGGTGTGGAAGTGGATGGGCAAGCCAACCTCTTCTTTTAGAGTTGAGATCAATTTTGTCGCCGCAGCAGGTTTTAACAAACCGGCCATGTCTTTAAGACCCAAAACATGCGCGCCCGCCGCTTCAAGTTCTTTGGCCAGACCCACATAATATTTCAGGTCATACTTCGCCCGGTCTGGGTCCAGCATATCGCCAGTATAACAAATAACGCCTTCACAAACCTTGTTGGCCTCGATAACCGCGTCCATAGAGACGCGCATATTTTCAACCCAATTCAAGCAATCAAAGACGCGGAAAATATCAATGCCACCCTTGGCCGCTTGCGCCACGAAGAACTTGACCACATTGTCTGCGTAGTTGGTATAGCCAACCCCGTTTGAGCCGCGCAACAGCATTTGCGTCAAAATATTTGGCGCTTCGTCACGAATGATCGAAAGCCGCTCCCACGGGTCTTCAGTCAAGAACCGCATCGACACATCAAACGTTGCCCCGCCCCAGCATTCAAGCGAGAACAAGTTGGGCATGCCATGCGCATAGGCGCTGGCAATTTTGGTGATGTCATTGGTGCGCATCCGCGTCGCCAACAAGCTTTGGTGCCCGTCGCGCATGGTGGTGTCGGTAAAGAGCACTTGCTTTTGTGCCTTCATCCAATCTGCCAGGCCCTTTGGTCCTTGGCGCTCAAGAATTTGGCGCGAGCCTTCCAAAACCGTGAGTGGCCTAAAGCTTGGCACCTTTGGCGCGGCGGCTTCCGCCGGTGGTTTTGGACGATTCTTAACTTCTGGGTGGCCGTTCACGCTCACATCGGCCACATAGGTCAACAGCTTGGTTGCGGTGTCGCGGCGTTTTGGAAAGTCAAATAACTCTGGCGTATTGTCGATAAACCGCGTGGTGTAGCTATTGTCTTTAAATTTTGGGTGCGTGATGATGTTCTCAAGGAAGTTGAGATTGGTGGTCACCCCACGGATACGAAACTCGCGCAAAGCCCGGTCCATGCGGGCAATCGCCTCTTCTGGGGTTTGCGCCCAGCACGTCACTTTTTCCAAAAGCGGATCATAATAGCGGGTAATCACCGCACCGGAATAGGCGGTGCCGCCATCCAAGCGCACCCCAAAACCCGTCGCACCACGATAAGCTGTGATGCGGCCATAGTCTGGGATAAAGTTTTCTTCTGGATCTTCGGTGGTGACCCGACATTGCAAGGCATGCCCGTTCAACCGAATGTTCTTTTGTGTGGGCACACCGCTATCTTTGTCACCAATCGCCGCACCTTCCGCGATGCGGATTTGCGCTTTAACGATATCAATGCCGGTGACTTCTTCGGTAACGGTATGTTCCACTTGAATGCGCGGGTTTACTTCGATGAAGTAAAACGCATCGCTGTCCGCATCCATCAAAAACTCAACCGTGCCTGCCCCGCGATAACCGGTTGAATTACCAAGTTTTAGGGCCGCACTTGTCAGCGCTTCGCGCACTTCATCGCTTAGATATGGTGCAGGTGCACGCTCCACAACTTTTTGGTTACGCCGCTGCACGGAGCAATCGCGTTCAAACAAATGTACCAAATTGCCGTGGCTATCGCCGATCAACTGCACTTCCACATGGCGGGCGCGTTCAACCAGCTTTTCAAAATACATCTCGTCTTTACCGAACGCCGCTTTTGCTTCGCGTTTGGCTTCCTGCACTTCGCCACGCACCGCTTTTTCATCGCGGATGGTGCGCATACCACGGCCACCGCCGCCCCAGCTGGCTTTGAGCATCAGCGGATAGCCAACCTCTTCGGCCAAACGCACAATTTCGTCCATATCATCTGGCAAAGGCTTGGTTGCAGGCACCACCGGCACCCCAGCTTCCTCTGCGATATTGCGGGCGGCAACTTTGTTGCCCAATGCACGCATGGTTTCAGCTTTTGGACCAACAAAGATGATGCCAGCCGCTTCACATGCATCAACAAATTCTGGACTTTCAGACAAAAGCCCGTAGCCGGGATGAATGGCATCCGCGCCAGAAAGTTTGGCGATGCGGATATATTCATCAATCTGCAAATAGGCTTCTACGGGGCCAAGACCTTGGCCAATCAGATAGGCCTCGTCCGCCTTAAATCGATGCAACGCCAGTTTGTCTTCTTCCGCAAAGGCCGCAACGGTTTTGATGCCCATTTCATTTGCGGCGCGGAACACGCGGATGGCAATTTCACTTCGGTTGGCAACGAGGATTTTCTTGATCTTCATGGACGAGGTGATCCTATTCTGTTGATATTTTTGCAGCACATTTGAACGCGGTGGGGACACGCTCAAACTTGGTCTTAGTCAGCTTGTTGAACCAAATGATTGGCCAAATGCGAAATGTCATATCCGGCATTGGCCGCAGCATCGATAATGTCTTGTGCGCCCAGTTTGCCCGCTTGGCTAAGCGCCCACAATGTGGTGGAACGCGTGCCTGAACGGCAATAGGCCAGAACAGGTTCGTCGCCTTCAAGGGCAGCTTGGGTTTGCGCAATCATTTGCGGCGAAACACCTTCACGACCCATTGGAATTTCAAAGAATTTAAGACCCGCCGCTTCAGCCGCTGCCTTGACCACAGCCGACGCTGGCTGGTCTGGCGCTTCGCCATCTGGCCGATTATTGATGATGGTTTTAAACCCAGCTTGTTGAATGGCAGGAATGTCTTCAACAAGGATTTGCGGGCTAACACTCACCCGATCATTGATCTTTTTAAGTTCCATCAAGGGTCTCCTAAACAATGGGATGCACAAGCGTTATCGGGTTATAGGCAGCAGTTTTAGGGTTTAGCAAGCGCAACCAACACCAAAAACAATTGCACCAAACAAATAAAGTTACATTTTAGTCTAACATGCCGAAAAATCTGATTTCTAAGGCCGGATTTGCTTAATTTTTGAGCAGAACCCACGACAAGTATTTTTGACTACTTGGACAAGTTATCAAGTTCTTTGGGCGTTATTAAAGCGATCAATGGTATATGCGCTGTTGCCAAAGCTAGAACTGCATCTTGTGCCCGCGCAATAACCAAGCATACACCCACAATAGTAGCGCCCGCCGCTTGCAGTTCATTCGCAGAAATCAGAATTTGGCCGCCAGTGGTGGTGACATCTTCAACGATCAAAATGCGTTTGCCCACAATATCCGGGCCTTCATAACTGCGCTCAGTGCCATAGGTTTTCGCTGCTTTCCGTACAAAAACACAGGGCTTATCCATTTCAAGGGATAGGGCTGTAGCAACAGGAATGCCGCCCATTTCCAATCCCGCCAGCACATCAAATTCCACATCAATTTTTTCAGACAGCGCAATAGCAATCTCGCGCAAAAGCGTGGGCTGACCTTCAAACTGATATTTGTCGAAATAGGTGTTCACCACCTGCCCTGAGCGGGTGGTGAACTCACCTGTAAGCTTGCATGCATCAATAATGCGGCGTTGAAGTTCTGTCACAAGCACCCCCAAATTACCCGATTTGGACGTCCTTATACCCCAGAACTATGCCGCGCCAATGCTTTGATCACTTGTTTTGCAGTAATGCGCCCGACCTGCTTGCCACCGTCTCCATTTACGCCGACCCAGTCATGCTCCGCAAACAAGGGCAGCACATCTTCACAGCACGCATTGGCCCGCACAGCCACGTCACATTGGTCAAATGCACCTTTCTCCATGATGGTATGCACATGAATGGCCCGCGCCCGATTAACATCGGCCACAAACTTCTCAACATGGGCGTTGGCAGGATTAAGCACGATCTCTTCAGGTCGGCCATACTGGATGACCGCACCGTCTTGCAACACCGTAACCTGATCGCCAATTTTAAGCGCCTCATCAAAATCATGAGTGATAAACAAAATGGTTTTGTTGAGTTTCTTTTGCAAAACGATCAACTCATCTTGCATGCCAGATCGGATCAGGGGATCAAGCGCCGAAAAGGCTTCGTCCATCAGCAAAATATCAACATCCATCGCCAATGCACGGGCAAGACCGACCCGCTGTTGCTGCCCGCCAGAAAGCTGGTGCGGTCGCGATTGTTCGTAACCTTCCAGCCCGACGGTTGCTATCCACTCTTCAGCGGTTTTCAGACGTGTCTTTTTGTCGACGCCACGAATTTCCAACCCATAGGCCACATTTTCGATCACGGAGCGATGTGGCAAAAGTCCGAACTTTTGAAACACCATGGCGATTTTGGTCCGCCGAAATGTGCGCAGCTCTTCCAAGCTCATTTCCAGCACATTTTCCCCATCGACAAAAATCTCGCCAGCCGTTGGATCAATCAACCGGTTCACATGGCGAATCAATGTGGACTTGCCTGACCCCGAAAGCCCCATGACCACATGAAGTTGCCCCGGTTCTACTTTTAGATCCACATTATTCAAACCAATAACGTGCCCCGTTTCCGCCTGCAGTTCATCCTTTGATCGGCCCTGTTTGAGCTGAGCCAAAACCTCATCGGGATGCGGACCAAAGATCTTGGTCACACCGCGCATTTCAATTTTATATTGATTGTCCATTAGCGACCTCCCGACAGACCAATTTGCTGCTGCAATTGTTTGCCATATGCTTGGGTAATGCGGTCAAAGATGATGGCCAAAACCACGATGCCAAGACCCGCAAACACACCGCGACTAACTTCTAAACGGCCAATACCTTGCAGCACTTGATATCCAAGTCCACCGGCCCCAATCATGGATGCAATCACCACCATCGCCAACGCCATCATGGTTGTTTGGTTGACCCCCGCCAAAATAGTAGGCAAAGCCAAAGGTATCTGAACACCAAATAAGCGCTGTGAGGGCGAAGCGCCAAAGGCTTGCGCCGCTTCAAGCACATTCGGCTCCACTTGCCGAATGCCCAAATCGGTTAGGCGCACCAAAGGTGGCGCTGCGTAAATAATGGTGGCCAAAAGCGCTGGAATTTTACCCGGTCCGAAAATCATCACCGTTGGGATAAGATAAACAAAGCTGGGCATGGTCTGCATCAAATCCAATATAGGGGTCACAATTTTACGCACCAACGTGGACCGCGCCATCACAATGCCAATCGGGATGGAGAAAATAATCGCTGTAATGGTCGCAGAAAGCATGAGCGCCATTGTTTTTACGCTGTCTTCCCAAAGCTCCATCAGCCCCATAAACACTAGGCCAATAACAACGATAGCAGGGAGCGTGGCTTTGCGCGTCGCACCGAAAGCCAACGCAGCAAGTGCCAAGATAATCCCCCACCATGGCACCGCCAGCAACCAGTCTTCAATTGTGTTGAGCATAACCAACAAAGGATAAGCAGCAGCCTCAAAGCCATCGCCCCAATTGCGTACAATCCAAGTCAGGCCATCGTCCATCCAAATCCGTAATGGACGTGTGTTAATAATGTCAGGAAACATTTTCTCCCAATCCTCTCATGCAAAAATGGCCAGACGGTCAACACCATCCGGCCACTCTTCCAAGCTAAATTCTAGCACCCATTTAAAGGGCGGCTTTTACTTTTTCTGCCACATCTGCTGGCACCCATTGGGTCCAAATGTCGGCTTCGGTTTTCAAGAAGTTTTCTGCTGTTTCAGCAGCACCAGCTTTATTTGCTGCGCCCCAGTCCAGCATTTTTGAAATCTGCACATTGCTCAAAGCAACACCAGAAATATAGTCAAATACAACTGGCGCTTCTTCTGCTAGCCATGAAGCGGTTCCAACAACAACTGGTGGTGTTGCAAATGCACTTTTGCCTTTTGGTGTACAATTTGAATCAACATTACATGCCCAAATCTCAGGGTCATGTGCTGGCATTTCCAATTGAACCATTGGGTACTTACCCATAATCGCAGTTGGCCCCCAATAGTAGAATACCATGGGTTCCTCACGCTCAAAAGCGCGAATAATTGAAGCATCTAGATTGCCACCTGAACCTGGTGAGAACAGATTGAAACTATCTTCAAGCTCATAAGCCTCAAACAAAGCGGCGTTAGCAATTTCACAACCCCAGCCTGGAGGGCATGAATAAAAACGGCCTTGATCAGGCTCGTCCGGATCTTTGAAAAGTTCTGCAAATTTTGGCAAATCATCAACTGACTTCAGCTCCGGATTGGCAGCTGCCACATAGTCAGGAATCCACCAGCCTTCAACCGCACCATCAGCGATCGCTAGCCCAGCGGCTTTAACTTCACCGTCAGCAATTCCTTTGTCCCATGCGTCTTGAATAGTACCAGTCCACAATTCCGGCGCAATCGCTGGGCGGCCTTTAGACAACATTGAGGCTGATGTTGGGACAGTGTCGCCGATCACAATCTCGACTTCGCAGCCATAACCTTTTTCCAAAATCGTTGCATGGATATGTGCCAATGCCGCAGCAGAGGGCCAGTTCATTTCAGCAATATCGATTTTCTTGTCCGTGTCACACGATGCTGCCATCGCTGCGGGCGCAAAAGCCGTCACTGCAGCCAAAAGCGCCGTTCCTGCTAGAATTTTTGTCAACTTGATCGCCATGTATTTTCTCCCAAATAGTTCTGGCATTACGCCGGAGCATAGGCAGGCATTGATCAAGCGTCAAATTCTTTTCAAGAACAAAATTACGTGAACAAAACAGGAAAACAAATGAAGTAGAGCAATACTTGAGAATGTAAATATCAACGATGTATTTAAAGTTGATCGAAAGATCAAAAAAATATATCTAAGTCCAACAGCTTGTTTCTATTCATCTAGATTTAGACGCGTGATGAATACATCATCTATGCTTTCGTACTACTGCACAACAACCGGAAGCCAAGCCTGCCAAATTTGTGGATAGTCAGCGACAAAAAGGGCGGCAGCTTGCGCGGGGGTCAGTTGGCGCTCCACCTGAGCCGACAACAACTCGTTCATCACCGCAACCGGCATTTGGGCCTTGCGCACATAAGGCAGCAATTCAGGTGCGTCTGCGCGCACCCAATCCGCCACAATGATCGACACCTCTTCACGCGCAAATCCTGTTGGCCGCAGGTCTTTGCATTGAACTTTGCCCATACAGGCAAAAGCTTCACCTGAATGGGGGGCCAACTCTATCTGTGCCAATTTTAAAACATCTACCAAGGCATTGGGTTGCCAATAATAAAAGACGGTTGGGCTGTTGGTGGAAATCGCCGCACCAATGCGCTGATCCATATCCAAGCGATCTTTTGGCACCACAATGTCAAAAGATGCAAATAGCCCATACGCTTTTAGCATATTCTCATTGAGCACCGCACAGGCCCAGTCTGCTGGACAAGATATAAATTGTGGCTTTTTCTCAAGCTTGTAGAACTCTTTAATGTCTTTTAAGTTGGCAACCTGGTTGAGCGCGGGAAAGTCTCTGACCACTTTTGGGGGCAAAAACCAGCCCTCAAATGTTGATTGGTCAAAGCTGTCCCCCGTTGCAAACCCAGCCCGTGCTTCCAAAACCTGGTTCCATCTATCTGATACCCGGGTCACCCACATCTCGGGAATTAGGGTGGGGTTCTGCGCCGCTTTGAGTGTGGTCGCAACACTTTCAATATCGGTTTTGGCAACAGACGTTTTGCAGTCCAGGTTTTGTTCAATAACTTGCTGATGGACATGCGCAAGAATAGACGCTGACGGCCATTGAAGGTCTGCAATGACAATCTCTTTACCCCCGCACCCCGAAACAGCGGGATCGCTTTGGGCCAACACGTGGCCAGCGCCGAGCAGAAGGAAAAATACAATGCCAAAACGCAGCATTTTATGCCCGAACGATTTCAACTTTGCCATCTGCATTTTAAGCCTCATATCCCAATAGTATCTCACCAAACCCAGCAAATTAGATTGTCAGGCAATCACCGCTAACCAGATGATATGATGTTTATTTTACATCCGGCTACTTCGTCAGGACCGAACTTAACCAATTAACGCAATTTAGCGCACTCAGTTCAGCAAATTTCGATCAAAACAGGTGACTCTTTCCTCAAAATGTTTATTGTTGGCTCCAGACGAGGGAGGAAAACGACCTCGTGAGAACCCAATATTGCCTGAATCTTATGGCATTAAACTTGGGTCGAAAACAAGAAGATGAAAATAGTCAGAGGGAAATTATGCGTCATCTTAAATCAGTACTCACAGCCGCAGTTGCAGCAACCACACTAGGCGTTGCATCACCTGCCATGGCTGAAGGTGTAAATATCGGCATTTTGCTCGGTTTTACAGGTCCACTTGAAACTTTATCTCCTCCTATGGGTGATGCAGCTAAGCTTGCGCTTCAGCACATCAACGAGCAGGGCGGCGTTCTTGGCGGCGAAGCATCATACACAATTGGTGATTCCACTTGTGCCGATGCAACAGCAGCAGCCAACGCGGCCGACCGCTTGATCAACGCGGACGGCGTTGACGCGATCATGGGTGCAATGTGTTCAGGTGCAACAATTTCTGCAGCCAACACAGCAGCAATTCCAGCCGGCGTTTTGATGGTTTCACCATCAGCATCATCACCAGCTGTAACCACCGTTGATGACAACGACTTGTTGTTCCGCGTTGGTCCATCAGACAGCTACCAAGGTGAAGTTGTTGCGCGCTTGTTGCTTTCTAAAGGCATCAACGATGTTGCAATCACTTATGTAAACAACGACTACGGTAAAGGCTTTGCCGATTCATTGTCAGTAGCTTACACAGCTGGCGGCGGTAAAGTGTTGATCAACGAAGCACACGAAGAAGGCAAATCAGACTATCGCGCTGAATTGGGTTCTTTGGCTGCTAGCGGCTCAACAAACCTAGTTGTCTTGGCTTATGCTTCAGGCTCCGGTCAAACCATCGTACGTCAAGCAATTGAATCAGGCGATTTCGAAATCTACTTCGGTGGTGACGGCATGATCGCGGATGCTTTGTTGACAGGTGTGGACGCTGCAGCAGTTGAAGGCATGATCGGCACACGTCAAGGCCGCGCAGACAGCGCAGGTACTGGTGTTTATGCTGACCTTGCAACCGCAGCTGGTCAAGATCCAATCGCAGCATTTGGTGCACAGTCTTATGACGCTGCATTCTTGCTTGCTTTGGCATTTGAAAAACATGGTTCAACAGATCGCGCAGGCCTAAACGCAGCATTGCGTGAAGTGGCAACAGCACCTGGTGAAGTTATTCTTCCAGGCGAATGGGCTAAAGCTAAAGCGCTTATCGCTGAAGGCAAAGACATCAACTACGAAGGTGGTGGCGGTAGCCATGAATTCGACGCAGCTGGTGACGTTTCTGGCGCAATCGTGGAAATGGTTGTAAAAGGCGGCACTTGGGTTGAACTGGGCCAAGTCATGTAAGCTTCGCTTACAATTGAACAAGTTGAAGCCCGGTGTGAAAGCACCGGGCTTTTTTGTATCAATCAACAGGGGAGGAAAGCCGTGTCCTACGATGCCAAAACCTTTCAGTTTTACGCTGACAATGCACAAGAATATGCGAGCAGACGCACGAAGCCCACAAAGATGCTTTCCGTTTTTTTGGCTGAAATGGTCAAATCCGCTGCCATATTAGAGCTGGGATGTGGCGCGGGATTGGAAGCCCAATATATGCAAAGCAAAGGCTTTGACGTCACTGCCACAGAAGGCAATCCAGAGCTTGCAAAATTCGCCGTCAAGCGCCTGGGTGACAGCGTCAAAATCATGCGCTTTGACGAATTGGCAGACCAAAACTGCTACGATGGTATTTGGGCCAATATGTGCTTGCTACATGCGCCATGGGACGAACTTGATGCCATCATTGGCGTAATACACAATGCCTTGAAACCGAATGGCTTGTTGATGGCCAGCTTTAAGGTGGGCGATGGCGCAAAACGCGATAGGTTGGAGCGCTATTACAACCTGCCTACAAAAGAAGCGCTGTTAGAGAAATTTAGCGCCAATGCACCTTGGACTGACATCAAGATTACGCCTGGTGACAGTGGTGTGGGCCATGACGGTGCAGGATATAACGCTGTCTGGGTCAGCGCCCGCCGATAACAAGTTAATCCCCGTCTCCGATGTATGAAACAAAAACGCCGCCCAAATGGGGCGGCGTCTTGCGTTTTAGCATCAAAGTGTTTTGACCCTACGACTCTTGTGTACGCACCCGTTCAGGGATCATGCCCTGAGGCGCATAGCGCAGCGCGAAGGTGATCACGATACCAAGCACAAACACCCGCATCTGCAAGGCCCTTGCTTCAATATCAGGGATCGCCCCAAAGCGCATACCTTCGGACATATCCGAAATAAAGCTAAACAAGATCACTGACGCTGGTTCAGAAATCGTCCAGACAATATAGATGAAGATCCCTCCGAAAAGCGCGCCATAGTTATTGCCAGCACCACCAACGATAATCATCACCCACACAATGAAGGTGTGGTTGATCGGCTGGTATCCACTTGGGTCAAGCAATTGCACATATGAGGTTAAAATGGCGCCGCCAATCCCCATGAGCACCGCACCGAGCACAAAGATTTCGAGCTCGCGCTTGGTCACATTTTTACCAATCGATCCTGCGGCAACGTGATTGTCTCTAATCGCCCGCATCATCCGACCCCAAGGGCCTTCATATGCACGCTGCAAGAAAAAGAAGATCACCCCAACCAACAGCATAACAATGGCAAGGAACCCTGACCGCGCCATCAAAATAGCCATATCAGGGTTTGCAATGCCAGCAGCGGTTACATCAGCTGGCAAGGGCGAAGGCCAAGGCACTGGCGAAACCGTTAGCGTACCGCGGGTCAACCAGTCCATGTTTTTGATCAGCGCCCGAATAATTTCGGAAACACCAATGGTTGCAATGGCCAGATAGTCTGTGCGCAAGCCAAGGCAAATCTTACCAATGATATAGGCGATGATACCCGCCATAATACCACCAAACACCCAACCAAAGATTGCAGGCAATCCAAGGCCGCCGATAAAGTCTGCTTCCGCTTCGATCAAGCGTGCAGCGGGGTCAATTTGGCTGCGATAAACCACATAGGCAACGGCCCAAGCGATCACCAGCAAAAAGCCACGCAGTTTGGCCAGATTTCCCTTTTTTGGAATGCGGGTAACACCCCAGATCAACGCGCCCCCAGCAATCGCTGCGAGCAGGGCCTTGAACAGCATAAACGGACCATCAGAGGACCAAAATGCGTCATTGAGCGGATAGGAGATAAACGTTACCGACGCGCCCCCAACCATCAAGAAGCCCATCACACCAAAGTTAAACAGCCCTGCATAACCCCATTGAACGTTCAGGCCCAACGCAATAAGCGCATAGGCAAACGCGTTGACCAAGATTTGCAGCGTGTAAGGAACAGAGAACCAGTTGGCCAGCGCCAAAACAAGGACGCCAAGACCGGCAAACAAAATTGCATCGCGACGAATCATGATGATGCTCCTTTAAAAATACCTTGTGGACGGACCAACAGCACCACAACCAAAATGATAAAGGCCACAGTGAGTTTGTATTCCGTTGGCACCAAAGAAAGATCGCTTGGGAACCATTCAGGCATGTCATAGCCACGGAACATGATCGACCAGTTGAACACTGACATGGTTTCCGCAAACCCAATCAAGAAGCCCCCAGCAATTGCGCCATATGAGTGACCAAGACCACCCACAACCGCAGCCGCAAAGATTGGCAACACGATATTAAACGCCAAATCCGGTTTCAGAATAACATCAAGTGCCAACATAGTGCCCGCCATTGCCGCCAAGCTGCCGGCAATTATCCAAGTGGCGCGCACAACACCTGCAGTGTTAATGCCCGAAACTTGCGCAAGGCTTGGATTATCCGCCATCGCCCGCATGCCCTTACCGATCCGCGAACGGGTTAGGAAGAAGTGCAAGACCAAAACTGCAACGATGGTGGTCAAAATCACCAAAATTTGCGGCTCTGAAATATTGATCGAACGCACACCTTCAATCGGCAGTTTGTACCGAAAAAGGTCTTTTGGCTCATTTTCAAAGAAGCTGCGTGTGGCTGTGCCCGCAAACAAGCGGATTAAACCTTGCAACATCAATGTCACACCAATCGAGGCGATCAACAAGGTAACCGTCTTTACCCCCTTGGCCCGCAATGGTTGATAGAAACCTTTATCGATCCCCAATGCCAAACCAGCCGTAATCGCCATAGCAAATGGCAATACGATGAAGCCTGTGGGCAGTGGCGTTTGAATACCAAGCGACTGGAACACACCAACCAACATGAAAGAAATGAAGGCACCCAAGGTCATCATGTCGCCATGCGCAAAGTGCGCAAACCGCAAGATACCAAAAATCAGGGTGACCCCGACAGCGCCGAGCGCATAGACCGATCCAAGCGTTGCGCCTGAAATGATCACTTTGTTCAAAAAGAAAATAAATTCATTCATAGCGTTAGATCCCCTCTAACCGCCAAGGAAGCTTTGAGCGACTTCTGGGTCGTCCAATAGCTCCCGTCCGGTCCCTGTGAACCGGTTGTTACCCCCTGCCAACACAAAGCCTTTTGAGGCAAATTCCAGTGCTTGGCGTGCATTTTGTTCAACCATCAATATGCCCACTCCGGACTTATTGACGTTCACAACCGTTTCAAAGATTTCGATCATGTATCTCGGGCTAAGCCCAGCAGATGGTTCATCTAGCAACAATAGTTTAGGTTGGCTCATCAAAGCTCGGCCCATAGCAACCATCTGGCGTTGACCGCCGGACAATTCACCCGCTTTTTGTTTGCGCTTGTCTTTGAGTGGTGGGAACATTTCATAGACGTAATCAAGTGTATCGCTGATATCGTCCTGCCGAATATAAGCGCCCATTTCCAAGTTTTCATGTACCGACATTTCTGTAAACACATTGAATTCTTGGGGCACAAAGCTCAGACCCAGCGGCACCAATTTGTCAGGAAGTTGGTTGGCAACTTCATGCCCATCAAGGGTAATTGACCCCCCAGTTACTTCCAGCAATCCAAAAATCGCTTTCAGTGTGGTGGATTTACCCGCACCGTTTGGCCCAACAATCACGCCAATATCTTCGCGTTCAATCGACATGCTCACGCCATTTAGAATTGGCGCGCCACCATATCCACCATAAACCTCTTTGACTTCTAATAAACTCACGACGCAACCTCCACGGCCGTTCCGAAATAGGCTTCAACAATTTCTGGATTGTTGCGAATGTCTTCCATTGGCCCTTCAGCAATTTTGGTGCCTTGTGCCATCACGATCACCGGATCGCAAAGTTCTGCAATAAGGTCCATATCATGCTCAATTACAAAGAATGTATAACCCAATTCCTTGTTCATACGCTGAATGTTACTCGCCAAATCCTTAAGCAAGGTCTTGTTCACACCCGCAGCAACCTCATCTAACAACACCGCTTTAGCGTCTGTCATCATGGTACGGCCAAGCTCCAATAGCTTTTTCTGACCACCAGAAAGATTGCCCGCCAACTCGTTCTTCACATGGTCCAAATGCAAGAAATCGATCACATCGAGCGCCATTTTGCGCACCTCTGCGTCAAACTCTGCAACGTGTTTTACGTTGAACCAAGATTGAAACAAGCTTTCGCCTGGCTGCTCAGCGGCTGCCACCATCAGATTTTCAAGCGCCGTCATTGCTGAAAACTCGTGCGCAATCTGAAATGTGCGCAACATGCCTTTTGTGTGCAACTCATGCGGCTTGAGCGCTGTTACGTCTTCGCCGTCAAAGATGATTTGCCCCTCATCCGGCATCAAAGTACCCGCCACCATGTTAAAAAGGGTCGTCTTGCCCGCGCCATTTGGCCCGATCAAGCCCGTAATAGAGCCCTTTTTAACTTGCAACGAACAATCTGAAACGGCCTTAAGACCCCCAAAACTCTTGGAGACCCCTCTAACCTCGATCATATTTTCGTTTTTCACCCCGTATTTTCCCCTCTTGTCGGAGTTTATTATGCCTCAAACTGCCCTAAAGCTGGCCCAGTGGTCAATCAAATGATCCCTACGTCTTTAGAACAACTCAAGTACCGCATTTGCGGTAGATTGATTGCAGGCAAACGGCACATCATAAATCGTCGCCAAACGAATGAGTGCTTTCACGTCTACATCATGCGGCATTGCGGCAAGACCATCTATAAAGAAAATCAGGCCATCAAGGCGTTTTTCAGCAATCATTGCGCCCAGCTGAGCATCGCCACCCAGTGGTCCACTGGCAAGTCTGGTCAACTCCAGCCCCGTATGCGCAATGATTTTTTGGCCTGTGGTGCCTGTTGAATAAAGGTCAAGTTGCGACAGTTTTGCACTGTGTTTTTTGCACCAGTCAGCCAACAGCTGCTTTTTTTCGTCATGAGCCACAAGCCCAAGCGATTTCTTCACGTCCATGCCCAAACCAGCTTAAAGGCCAGCTTGCTCCTCAACACTGCACTAAAACATGTTGATATAGCAAACCCGACCAGGTTTCCACCTTATCGGGACGATAATTTGCATCTATGTGAATAACACAATGTCTACGATTTTTTGCTTTGGCCTGGGGCCCAGGATTCCCCACTTCTTTCCAAGTCAGGGGAGTGCTTGCGCCAAAAACGTCGGACAAAATACAAAAAAGGGCCGGGATATACCCGGCCATTCTGAGATTTGTTTTGCGTTTCAACTTCCGTCGGGCATCCAAAACTGATGCCCCGCAACTGTTTCAGCGCTAGAACTCTTGCCACTCGCTATCAGGTTGCTTCACTGCCGCGTTGCCATGGCTGAGATATGCTTTTGCCGCCTTTTGCTGCAAACCACGCGCATCTTGAGGTGCTGATGACGTCTCACGATACGCTTGGCCGTTTGGTTCATATTCGTCGGCCTGTCGGCTTACCGGTTGACTTGCATCTATCCGGAATTGCTCTACCACCCGATCAAGTTCAGATGCTTGGCTTTCTGTTTGATCAATCGCTGCATTGGTTTCTTCCACCAATGCTGCGTTGTGTTGGGTCATTTCATCCATTTCGCGAATTGAATGTGAAATGTCATTGATAGAGGTCGCTTGCTCTTGGCTCTCGCGTGCAATCTCATCCATTAACGCGGTCACGCCCTTCACGCTTTCCACAATCCCATCTAGGTTTTCAGAAGCTTGAGACACCAGCTTGGTCCCCCCATCAACTTCTGCGCCAGATTGTTCGATCAACACCTTCACTTCAGATGATGCTTGGGCCGCCGATTGGGCAAGACGTCGTACTTCAACCGCCACAACCGCAAAGCCTTTACCCGCTTCACCAGCCCGCGCCGCCTCAACAGACGCATTGAGCGCCAGCAAGTTGGTTTGGAAGGCGATATCGTCGATCATGCCGATAATATCAGAGATCTTATTGGAAGACGCTGTGATGCGTTGCATGGCTTTGTTGGCTTCCGCCATCACTTCGCCACCACGTTCCGCCACCTGACTAGCTTCACCAGCTGATAGCTGCGCCCGTTTTGCACGCTCTGTGTTGTCGCGCACTGTTTCGGCCAACTGTTCAGTTGCTGCAGAGGTCTCTTCAATCGAGGCCGCTTGGCGGGTGGTGCGTTCGGACAAGTCGTTAGCGCCAGACAGAATCTCGCCCGTAGCGGTTTTCAACGCCCGAGACGTATCGCGCAGACTTGAAATCACTTCGGTTAGTTTGTCACCAACTCGGTTGGTATCGTTCTTAAGCTGTAAGAATGCGCCTTCATAGTC
>Ga0189291_100323_pt1 | contig 21921 bp, 19 predicted proteins | sample UW1redminimetaG_FD_130331 | JGI IMG/M metagenome (GOLD analysis project Ga0189291, IMG submission 130331) | Marine microbial communities from the Costa Rica Dome - UW179B-red mini metaG | ecosystem: Environmental > Aquatic > Marine > Oceanic > Photic zone | place: Costa Rica: the Eastern Pacific... | reverse complement strand
GGTATTAAAATAAACGCTCAAGCATGGAATATTTCTTTTGATGGCGTAAATATTTCTTCAGGACAATAACATGAAATTCTCAGTTATTGCAAACCCTCATAAATTTGAAGTAAAAGCCGTTTTGGAACGTACCATCCAATGGGCTTTGAATAATGATGTACAACTTCTTATCTCCAGAGAAACTTGCAAACTAACTGATTCCCATGATCCCAACGTAATTATAGAAACAACTTCTGATGAAGAAGCCATTAATAAATGTGATATTGTTGTGGTTATCGGCGGTGATGGAACGATGTTATATACTGCCAGAATTTCTAAACATTCTTCAAAACCTATTCTGGGAGTTAACGGAGGTCGACTTGGATTTATGACCGATACCAGATTTGAAGAACTTGAAGAAGCTTTACAATCTATTAAAAGTGGAAATTATACACTTGATGACAGACATTTTCTAAAAGCAACGGATGGGAATGGGAATGAATTCTATGCTCTCAATGAGTTTCTTTTCACGAGAAAGGATTCTACTTCTATGATCAATATAACTGCAGAATATGACGGCAGCTTGATAAATACGTATTGGTCGGACGGACTTATTGTTTCATCATCAACCGGATCTACAGCTTATAACCTTTCCTCAGGCGGGCCAATTGTTGTACCGGGTTCAGGAGTAATGTTAGTAACGCCGATCAATCCGCACACTTTAACAACCCGTCCTCTCGTAGTTCGTTCAGACAAACCTCTTACCATCAGAGTAGAAAAACAGGAAAGCGATGTTTCATTTTCTTACGATGGAGTAAATTGTAAAATTGATGAACTACCTCTTGAAGTTCAGATCATAGCTTCAGATCTGGCTTTCAACTTAATAAGACTACCTGGGCAAAATTACTTTGAGACTCTCCGAAATAAACTAATGTGGGGAAAAGACTCTAGGAGAATTAAGAATGAATAATTATGAATTTTGACTGTTGAGTTACCAATTGCTGTATTCGATTAATTCAACATTCATCATTTAAAATTCATAATTTACAGAGTTGGAAAAAGATTTAATCGTTTAATTCAAATTAGATACAAACAAATGAAAGTAACAGTTGTAGGAGCAGGTGGAAATGTTGGGTCAACCGTAGCATTAAGCGTTGCTCAAAGAGATTTCGCAAAAGAAGTAATTGCCGTTGATCTTGAACGTAAAGAAGACGACAAAACATTTTATCCTTCAAAAGGTAGAGCACTAGATCAATGGGAATCGTCTCCAATCCATTTGTTTGATACTCGTGTAAAAGGAACTACCGATTATGCAGATACAGCTGATTCGGATGTTTGTGTAATAACAGCCGGTGTTCCTCGTCGCCCGGGCATGAGCCGTGACGATCTTCTCGAAATCAATGCAAATATTGTTAGAAGTGTAACCGAGCAATTGGTTAAATATTCTCCGGAAACGATCATTATTGTAGTTTCAAACCCGTTGGATGTAATGGTACAAGTTGCAAAAGATGCTTCCGGACTTCCTTACGAAAAGGTAATGGGGATGGCGGGAATCTTAGATACCGCTCGTTATCGTGCTTTTATTGCTGATGAGTTAGATGTTTCTCCAAAAGATATTCAGGCATTGCTTATGGGTGGACATGGAGACACAATGGTTCCACTTCCAAGATTTACAACGCTTGCAGGAATGCCTATAACTCATTTCATTTCTGACGAAAGACTGGAAGAAATCGTAAACCGTGCTAAAAAAGGTGGCGGTGAAATCGTTGGCTTAATGGGAACTTCTGCGTGGTATGCGCCGGGTGCTGCTGCGGCTCAAATGGTAGAAGCTATCTTGCTTGACCAAAACAGAATTTTCCCGGTTTGTGCTCATATTGATGGTCAGTACGGTGTAGACGATCTTTACATCGGTGTTCCTGTGAAACTAGGAAAAGGCGGAATCAAAGAAGTAATTGAGGTTGAATTAACCAAAGAAGAAAGCGATCTTATGAGTCAGTCGGCTGATGCTGTGCGTGGCACACTCAACGACTTTAAAAAAATAATGAATAAGTAAACTAACGAGGACTAAGGTCTTCACTACTTGCATTTATAAAGCCCTTCGAATTTCGGAGGGCTTTTTTTATGTTTGATTTTCTAAGACCTTATCTTGTCAGACTTAATTTTTCAGATAACCATCCCACAATGAAATCATCTTTTTTCTACTGCGTAGTTTTATTTTACTTTGCAGCATGTTCAACTACAAAACAAACAACGGTTCATCCAACTCTTCAAGCCACGTTATGGGTTCAAAATTCAGTAGAATATGATGCCCTGTCTTTAATGGCATATCGAACTGCTTTAACAAAATTGGATCTGGCTTTAGCTGATAAAAATTGGACTGCATCTCTTGAACAAGCCAACATGGATGTTTCACAGCTTACCCCTGCAATTATTCTAGACATTGATGAAACCGTATTAGACAATTCTCCATTTCAGGCGAGAATGATAAATCAAGAGTCTGGTTTTAATCCTGCTGAATGGGAAAAATGGGTGCTTGAAGCTAATGCTGATCCCGTAGCAGGAGCCCTTGAATTCATTAAAAAAGCATCTGAAAAAGGAATTACCATTTTCTATTTGAGTAACCGGGAAGCTTCTACAGAAGAAGCCACCAGAAAGAACCTTAAAGATCTTGGATTTCCTATCTCTGAACAAACAGATGCTGTTTTGTTGAAGGGAGAAAAAGAAAACTGGACTTCTTCTAAGATTGAGCGTAGAAAAATAGTTAGCTCAAATTATAGAATATTGATGCTGTTCGGTGATGATTTTAATGATTTCCTTCCGGCAAAAAACATGGCCGAAAATGATCGTGACGATCTTTTAAAAACGCACACTGCCTATATAGGTGAGAAGTGGTTTATGCTCCCGAATCCTATTTATGGATCTTGGAATGATGCCATGTTCGATTTTAACCGCAGTCTTTCCGAAGAAGAAAAACAAGCCATCATCAATGCTCACCTAAACCAAAAAAGTCAAAAATAAATTTTATACAAAAAAAAGCCCTTTATCAATTAAGTAAAGGGCTTAATGTTGATTATTAAGCTCAATCTGAAGAACTCTTCAGTAAATGCTTAAACTCTTTTTTGAACTTCTTGATTTTTGGAGCAATTACATAAGAGCAATATCCTGCATTGGGATTATTCTCAAAATAGTTCTGATGATAATTTTCTGCTACGTAATAGTTTTTGAGAGGCTCAATAGTAGTTACAATCGGATCTTTCCAAAGCCCAGATTTGTCTGTTCTCTTTAAAGAAGCCTCTGCAATGTTCTTCTGCTCTTCATTATGGTAATAAATTACAGAACGATATTGCTCTCCTACGTCATTTCCCTGACGGTTCAATGTAGTAGGATCATGAGAATGCCAGTGAATTTCCAATAGTTGTTCGTAAGAAATTACTGAAGGATCATAATGAACTCGAGCTACTTCAACGTGTCCCGTTCCTCCATTTACAACTTCTTTATAAGATGGGTTTTCTACATGTCCACCGGAATAACCCGATTCTACATACTCCACTCCCTCAACAAGTTCGAAAACTGCTTCAACGCACCAAAAACATCCGGCGCCAAAAGTTGCCTTTTCCAGTTTCTTTTCCATTTTATCGTTCTGTGCAAACGTTAAAGATGTAAGGCTTAAAAATAGCCCTGTAAGTATTAATTTCTTAAACATAGCATTAATCTGATTTATTCTTGTTTTCAGTAATTAACGAAATTAGACTCAGAGTTATATCACAAATGGTTAACAATTCAGATCATTAGAATCATTTCATTTTCTAAGTAATAACTACATTAGTACTTTCTTTCAAATCTCTTATTTAATACTACGTAATGAATACACGTTTCAGATTTCTTCCGATTTTATTTTTAATTTTTTTTGCATCCTGTTTGAACTCCTCCATTGATAGAATGGCACGAAAAGCAACCTCTCCAATTCAGTTACTGGACTCTCCGTCCGGAACACTTCAGTTAATCTTTGAACTGAAAGACGGAACCCCGACTTACAGACTAAACAGAGGCTCCGAATTCGTAGTACTTTCTTCTGATTTAGGGGTAGTTTTAGAAAATGAAGACCTGAGCAAAGGTTTCAATATCATCGGATATGGAAAAAGAGATTCTTCCAGCACCTGGACACAGCCCTGGGGGGAAGTAAAGGAGATTGCAGATAATCATCAGGAGTTAGCTGTTTATCTGAAGCATGATTCCGGAAAAAGAATGAATATTGTCTTTCGTCTTTATGATGATGGATTAGGGTTTCGTTACGAATGGCCAAAACAAGAGGCTTTGAAAGATTTTGTAATTATGGAAGAAAAAACAGAATTCGTGCTGGCTGATGATCATGACGCATGGTGGTTGCAAGCTTATATCCCGAATCGTTATGAGCATCTGAACATTGCCTCAAAAGCTTCTGAAATAGATACAGCTGCTACACCGCTTACTATGAAAACGGCTAATGGATTGTATCTCAGTTTTCATGAAGCTGCTTTGACTGATTACTCTTCAATGTCTTTAATCAATCGTGGTGAAAATAAATTACAGGCTACACTTTTCCCATGGATGGATGGAACCGGACATAAAGTGCGTGCAAAAGCTCCTTTTAAATCTCCGTGGCGAACCATCAAAATAAATGAAACTCTGGATGGATTAGTTAATAACTACATCGAACTAAATCTGAATGATCCTTCCAAAATTGAGGATACTTCCTGGATAAAACCTGGAAAATATGTTGGCATTTGGTGGGATATGCACTTGAACAGAAGAAGCTGGGAATCCGGCGAAAACCATGGTGCTACTACAGAGTACACTAAAGAATGGATTGACTTCGCTTCTAAACATGGCTTTGAAGGCGTACTAGTGGAAGGCTGGAATATTGGTTGGGATGGAAACTGGATTGCAAATTCGGATCAATTCAGATTTATGGAATCCTATCCGGATTATGATCTGGAAGAAGTAGTGGAATACGCTCAGTCAAAAGGCACTAATATCATCATGCATAATGAAACTTCAACCGGAATTGATAATTATGAATCTCAGATCGATGATGCTTTTGCTTATTATGAACAACTGGGTATTAACACTATAAAATCCGGTTATGTTGGTGATATGATTGCGAACGGGCAATGGCACCATGGCCAATACATGGTTCGTCATTATCGAAAAGTTGTTGAAAAAGCTGCGGAACATGGAATTATGATGGATGTTCATGAACCGGTTAAAGACACCGGAATTCGCAGAACGTGGCCAAATATGATGACAAGAGAAGGAGCGCGAGGCCAAGAATATAATGCGTGGAGTGGCGACGGTGGAAATCCTCCAAATCATATTCCAACTATTGTATTCACAAGAATGCTTTCAGGGCCTTTCGATTATACACCCGGAATTCTGGATCTTTTTTTGAACGATAATCAGGAGGGAAGACCAAACAATCGTGTGCATTCAACAATTGCCGGTGAACTTGCTCTCTATGTTGTGGTATACAGCCCTTTACATATGGCTTCTGATCTGATAAAAAACTATGAGCGATTTCCCGTTCCTTTTCAGTTCATTAAAGATGTTCCCACAGATTGGGAATATACCAAAGTGCTTGCAGGTGAAATTGGCAAGCATGTAACTATCGTAAGAAAAGATCGAAATTCTGACGATTGGTATCTGGGAGCTGTAACAGATGAAAATGCCCGAGAGCATGTTGTGGATCTGAGTTTTCTGGAAGATGGCAAAGAGTATGAAGCCATTATCTATACCGATGGACCGGCAGCTGATTATGAAGTTAGGCCTCAGCTCCTGTTGAAATATGGACAAATCGTGAATTCCATTTCAACTTTGAAAATTACTATGGCTCGTGGTGGCGGAATGGCGGTTAGATTTAAAGCGAGAAATTAATTTCCATAATTGTCCCTATTTAAGAATCTTAGTTGTTACAGAAGCGAACATCAATATTAAAAAAATGAATTACCATGAATAAATACATGCTATTATTGTTTGATAAGGAAGAATCTTTTGAAAAAATGTCACCTGAAGATATGCAGAATGAAATTCGAGAGCATATGAATTGGATTGAAGCTCTTGGAGATAAATATGATTCGGGAGAACCACTGCTTCCTGAAGCTAAAACGATAAAGGGTAAAGATAAAGTTGTAACCGACGGTCCCTATATTGAATCCAAAGAACTGTTAGGAGGCTTTTATATCATTAAAGCGAATAGCTTGGAGGAAGCTACTGAGTTGGCCAAAGGATGTCCTACTTTGGGTTTAGGTGGAAGTATCGAAGTACGCGAAGTCATGAAAATGTAAGTGAGTACAAAACTCACATATTATGATTCAAAAAATATAGAGCATCTTTTCCGGCAACAGTCGGGAAAGATGTTTTCCATTTTAATTCGTTTGTTCGGCTTCGATAATTCAACCCTTATTGAAGACATCGTTCAGGAAACATTTCTTGCGGCAATGAAAACCTGGAGCGTAAAAGGAATTCCTGAACAGCCGGAAGCCTGGCTGATGCAAGTCTCAAAAAATAAACTGATCAATGAACTTAAAAAAAGAAGCAATCGCACACGATTAAATGAGCAATTTGCAGGAGAAAAAATAGAAGAAAAAGTAGAAGAGCTTTTTCTGGATAAAGAAATTGAAGACAGTCAGCTAAGAGCCCTTTTTGCGTGCTGTAATCCTTCTTTAAGTAAGAAAGAGCAAATCATGCTCACACTAAAAATCCTATCCGGTTTTAATGATACTGAGATCGGAGCTGCTTTGCTTACCAGCCCTGATGCCGTTAAAAAAGCAATTTATCGCGCTAAGAAATCTATTCAGGAACAACATATTGACCTGAATACTCCTTTCATACATGAAGTACCGGAAAGAATTAATACTGTGCATACCATCATTTATCTGATTTTTAATGAGGGTTATAAAAGAACCTCAGGAAATGCCGTAATCAATGAAGATCTCTGTTTTGAAGCTTCGCGACTCGCTATTTTAGTTGCGGGAATCGAAGGGGATCATCAATCAAATACTTATGCGTTGTTGGCTCTCATTTATTTTTCAATGGCCAGGTTCCCTTCCCGGTTGAATGCTGATGGAGAAATGATCGAGCTTGAATTTCAGGATCGATCAAAATGGGATATGAAGTTAATACAAGTAGGTTCTGCTTTTTTAAGTAAAGCCCGTAATGCAATCAAGCTTACTAAGTATCAGCTGGAAGCTACTATTTCATCCATTCATTGTATTGCTGATAATTATGAAGACACAAACTGGAAAGCTATTGCGATTTGTTATGAACAATTACTTAACATCGAAGATAATCCAATCATAGAAATCAACCACGCCGTAGCATTAAGTAAATGGAAAGGAGCTAAAACCGGGCTTAACAGACTGGATGTGATCGAGGACAAACTTACCAAACCTGTTAAATATTTATTCTATTCTGCCAAAGCATCTATGTTGGTTCAGTCTCAGAAATATGAGCTAGCCAAATCCTATTATCAGATTGCTTACGACCTTTCGAAACATGAAATGGATAAACGCTTTATTTCAAAAAAAATTCAGTTTTGCGACAGAAAGGGTCTAAGAATGAATTAAGCCATCTCTCAATGAATTATATTTTTGTCTCCACTTTTGATGATTCAAATGTATAATTTATAGTGATTTTGAGTTTCCCCATAAGAACTGCTGAATTTATTTTATGAAGTCCTCTTTTTTAAAAAATCTTAAAAGCCTTTCGTATTCCTGTTTGTTCTGGATTATAGCTTTTGTGTTTTATTACGTTTTTCGGAAAGTTGGAATTGAAGCTGAAATAGGAATAGAAATTAATGATCCACTTAGTGCTACTGATAACATTGCTCTTAGTATTGTTATTGGTATACTAACCGGCGTTCTCTACTTCTTTCTCGAAAAGCTATTTGAACGAACGCTGATCCAGCGCCAATCTCTCGGGATCCAATTCCTGATCAGAACAACCTGCTATTTACTACTCATTAACTTTCTAATCGATATCACCTTGTTCATTCAAAGTGTATTCATTGAAAATAATCCAAGCTATTCACTATTTGAAATTTGGAGTAGTCCTGCACTCTGGCCATTTATTCTTTTCTTTATGTTAGCAAGTGACCTTTTCTATTTCATAAAATTAGTGAGCCAGAAATTTGGAGAAGGAGTTCTGCCAAAAATGCTGATGGGTAAATATCGTAAGCCTAGTATCGAAAATAAGATCTTTTTGTTTATTGATCTAAAGTCATCTACTACACTTGCTGAAAGACTAGGATATTTAAAATACAGCGAACTTATCCAGCAATGTTTTTATGATTTGAATGAGGTAGTGCAAAAATTTAATGGTGGAATTTACCAATATGTAGGAGACGAAGCAGTAATTTGTTGGGATTATAAAAATGGCATTCGTAACAATACATGTGTGGAGTGTTTTTTTAGTTTTACTGAGAAACTTGCTTCTAAAGAGGAGTATTATATTTCAACTTTTGGAGCGCTTCCTACTTTCAAAGCGGGACTACACGGTGGTGAATTGGTGGTAACTGAAGTTGGAATCATAAAGAGAGAAATTGCTTATCACGGAGACGTTATCAATACAACGGCACGCATTCAGGAGCAGTGTAATAACTTTAACTCCGGATTACTTATATCAGATAAAATTGAATGTGATCTTCAGAAAAAAGACCATTTAAGTATATATTTTAAAGGTGAAATTCCATTAAAAGGAAAGAAGCTGCCCGTTGGAATTTACGATGTGAAAAAGACTGAGATAGGTTCATAAATTCTGTTCCATACTAACTTGGTTATGCTAAAAGAAAGGTGAGCCTAACAATAATATTTAGGGCCTTTTTTATCATAATTTAAAAGATCTGAAATTTCTCACTTTCAAAGGGTTTACTTATCATCAGTCTTGGTCATAATAACTTTGAATTATGCGTACTCTCTTATCACTTATACTTGCCTTATTCTTATTTCAATCTTTTTTAGTTGCACAAAATACTGCCGGTGAAGAATATCAGTTGGCAACCAAAGCCTATGAGGCAAAAGATTATCCGGCGTTTCTGACTCATCTTAAAAATGCTAATGATCTCCGACCTAATCACAGAACCATCCTCTACAATCTGGCGATTGCCTACACATTGAATCATGAACATCAAAAAGCACTCGATATTCTGAAGTACCGAGCCTCCTTTTATTCCATAAATGATTTTAGTGAGGATGAAGAGCTTTCTCCATTGAAAGATTTTCCCGAATACAATACTCTGCTTTCGAATATTGAAAAAGTAAACACACCCATCCAAACTAGTGAACTCCATTTCGAATTTGAAAGGAAAGGATTTCATCCTGAGGGAATAGCAATTCATCCCCAGTCCGGCAATTTTTATCTTTCGGATGTCAGATGCGGAGAAATTTATTCTTTATCTAAGGATGGTGCAAATCCGGAACTCGTTATCGACCTTAAAGAACTTGGTTTTTGGGGAGGAATGGGAATGGCTTTTGACAAAACAGACACAAACATTTTATGGGTAACCACTTCAGCACTTCCTCAGTTTTGTGAATACACAGATTCTCTGGAAGGAAAATCCGCTGTGTTGAAAATTGATCTGCAAAATAAGAAATTGATCCGTTCATACTCCCTAGAAGGAAATCATGTTTTTGGCGATCTTATTACTTCAAAAGAAGGCACAGTATATGTTTCTGATTCAAGTAACCCTTTGATATACAAAATTGATAAAACTTCCGATCAGTTAGAGTTATTTTTAGACCCAAAAAACTTATTTAATCTTCAGGGATTGGCATTAGCAGATGAAAACACACTATACGTTTCTGATTATATAACCGGAGTTTATTCTGTTGATATAGCTACTAAAGAAATCAACCCTGTTCTTTCTGAAAATCAATTAACCCGAGGAACAGACGGCCTGTACTTATATAACGATCAACTGTTTCTGCTTCAGAATGGGACCAGACCCTTCCAAATTGCTAAAATAGATCTTTCGGATTCATCACTAGAAATTATAGACCGAGCTGTACCTGAACTAAATGAACCAACACTTGGAACAATTCAAAATGGAATACTCTACTTTATCGCAAACAGTCCCTGGGTGTTTTATGATGAAAACGGACAACCAAAGTTAGACGAATGTCCGAGGCTTCAGATTCGGATGTTTGGACTCAATTGATTTTTGTCGTTAAAATAGATTCAATCGTTTTTATTCCATTGAAATAATTTCCAAGCCTCAGATTTTCGTTTGGGCTGTGCTGATTATTATCTGGGTTTACCAAAGGCACTAATACCGCCGAAATATTTAACTCATTGATATAAAATGATAGAGGAACACTCCCTCCACTTATTCTGATTTGAACAACACCTTCATCTTAAACTTTTGTAAGAGATTTTCTGATGCAATCACCGATTTCAGAATCTATACCTGTTCGGAATGAAAACATCCTTAGGCTGTAATCAAAATATAAAGGCATAAAAGAAAAAGCACCCTAATCATAATTCCCTGATGGTTGTTCAATTATGATAGTTAATTCGATAAAAAGCTGAAAATGAATTACTGAAATTAAATACGAAAGCTTAGCATAGGGTACTATAATTTTATAAATCAGTTTGAAAGTTCATATTTTACTTACATGTTCTCTAATGTTTAAATCGATTACAATTACATCTATACCTTCTACGTCAGGATAATTCCCTGAAATTTTGTGCCAATAGCTTTTTAACTCTTCCGCTAGTCCATTTATCCCAACTCTTTTATTGTTGATTATCCACCTTCTGTTAGTAGGTATACATTGTCCAATAAGTAACATTACTCCGAATCCGGCACTCTTTTCTCGAAGGTAATCTCCGACTAATTGGTTTCTTAATCGCTCACATAGTTTTGGTCCTGACCAACTTTTATCTAATAATTTAAGTTCAATTGGTACTGGAGAATCTACATTGGTATTATTCAACCAAATATCCATACGTTGGCGGTTAGCAATCTCAGGTTCCATTGCTGTTGTATATTTATCTTTGGATTGTTGGTTTAGCCAACCAGTTACTAGAGTACGCATCTCTGTTTCGTTACCTGCACGTTGCCAAGTTTTCCAAGGGCTATCATTTCCTTGCTCTAACCAGTTTTTTAAATCCAAAAATCGATTAACACCCAAATCGAAAAGTTGACGGTGGGTATGTGGTATAATTAATTGAGACCTCGCAAAGGTACTAACCTGTTCACTTGTCCAAAACTCAAGTTCACCGTCTAATTCAGCTTTCTTGTGTGCTCTTTTATCCATCCAAGGACGATAAGAAGGATCAGGATGCTCTTCAACAAGTTCCTTGAGTGCAATGTAACTTTCTTTACCAGAGATTTCTCCCAAAAGATCAAGTAATCTGCTCCGTGCACGCTGTGCGTCATCGCGCAGTTCTGGAGAGAAAGCACCTGTCCCTCGGTTTGTATCTTCTTCTGCTTTGATATACCGATGCATCAAAATGTATAGTGATTTTAAATGCTCTACAGTTTTAAAATTTCCTAAAATGGGTCGATCATTTCTACTGTGATTTCCACCCATTAGAGCTGTAATGAATATTAAGGATGCTCGTTTTGCTTCTTGTTCCTTTAATCCAGAAAGCCAATTACCAAGTTTTGGAATACCTTTTTCTGGAATACAATCAATCAATAATGCGTACCACCACGCAATGTTCTCAATTTTAGTACCTAGTTTAATTTCTCGGATAGCAATATCAGCTAGTCGTTCTGAAACAATTCCACCATTTATCAATATTTGGACAAAGTAATCACGATTATCATCAATACTTTGCGGATTTTCTTCAATCCAATCCAAAATAATTGGAGCTACAGATTCATTTAACCAAGTTGCATGATACACCAAATCGTGTAAAATATAATTCATTGATTGGTTTGAACTTGAGCTCATTAACTCCCAAATTAATTCTTTTTTTATGGCTTCAATTACTAACTCTGGAAAGGCCTTGAACATCTTCTCGAGCCAGCTTGGGAATCCGTTTAACTCCCATGTAATGTAACGCAATGCATGATTAGCTTCTGCTTCAGAAAGATTAGATGGAAAAGATTCGGCTTCAGTAGATTCGATTTCCAATCCAACCATAGCAAATATTAATGAATAAGCAGTAGAGTTCTCCCTTAATACACCTTCCGATTGTAGAGATGGCTTGTAAAAACGCCAGTGGTTTATAGCTGCATCCTTGTAAGCATTTGCTACCTCTTCACCAAACTCTGGAATTAGAGCTTCCCAATTTGCACCATCTGCCCTACTTGAAAATCCAACAGTATCTAATAAAATCCGAAATAACCAGTATTGATCATCAGTAAAAACACCTGGCTCTAAGTCTTCTGGGTTTCGTATTCTGTTTGGGCTTGCTCGTAATTCAGCTCTCCATCTTTCGCGATTCTGTCTATTTTTCTCATCTCTTTTTCCCTGTTCCTTTCGACGTTCAGCATATTCTTCTTCATATTTTTTTTCTGATTCTGAAACTGGTGGATTAAGTAAGTTATCTAATTGATCTTTTAAAGCTGAATCACCCGATACAACTTCATTCAATTGATTTAAAATATGGTCAGGTTTATCGTTCTGTAAATAAATTCTAAATGCAGTGCTTAGAGCTACCATTTTATCATCGTGTAGACTCTTAGTTTTCACGAACTCTAAAACCCTTGATAGACTTTTTTCATCGAATTTCCAAAAATGTCCCACCCACGAAACCGGGCCGTCATTTCTCAAAGGCTCTTTTGACTTTTCTGATCTAAATTTTCTGGCTTGTTCAATACTAGCCCAATAAAGTTTGTCATTCAACTCAATCCAATCGGGCACCAACTCGTTCAGACTATCTTTATATTGATCCGTACCTACCTCATCCCAAAACCTTAATGCAGGAACCATCAATAAAATAGAAATAGATACATCACTTAGAGCAACTGGGTTTTTTTCTTTAATTAACCTTTCCACCATATGAATGGCTGGATTTATTAACCATGCATATTCTTTTGAAACATGGCAATCCCCTCTTTCAACAAATGGTTCCTCACTAAGGAATCCATGCAACCCTTCAATGAATTCAACAATACCCTGTCGGTTATTGTGAATTTTGAACCTCTCTACATATTCATTAAATGAACCTTGTAAGCTTGTAAATGTGTATCGTTCGTATGGCTGAACGTTTGCTAATGAGCTTTGTAATAGCATTATGCTTTGAATATCAGAATCTGCCCATTCAACTATTTCTGCTAATAAATCACGAGGTAATACAACACTAGATTTGACTAGTTTTTCCCATAAGCCAATCTTTACTTCTGTAGTACCACAAGTCATAATTGCGCGAATAGATGCAATTCGAGCATAAATCCCCCTTGAGTGATTAATAGCAATATCAACAAAAGGATATACACAGCTCGTCATTTCCCCCTGCCAAACTAGCCTACCTAAAAAGAAAATGGCGTCATCGTTTTTACTATAAGTATGTATTAGATTTAGCGTCTCATCAGAAAGATCTGATTTTGCAATCTTTGCAATTGCACTATTATCGCGTGCAGACCGAACATCTTCATCCTCAGATATCCGTCGCACAATGTCATTTAAGATTTCCTTCCTTATTTCTAATGGTAGCTTTGACGGATCCCCACCTTCAACTGCGATTTCGGGATATAGTTCTAATGTTCTTACACGCATAGAATTATCAAATAATATAAGCCATGGCAATATTTTTCTAAGTCTTAGAGGAATAATTTTTTCGCCATATTGTTCTCTAAAGAATAAAGATTCGATGGAATAGCAACTACTTCCGCTCTTCAGTAGTTCATCAAACCATTCCGCCGCTAATAACTCACGAATATCACGATGACGAAATCTTACCGCACCGTAAATGATGTCATTGAAAATGCCCCTCTCCAATAAAGCCCGTACTTCCTTCGGATCCCATTCCGATAAAACAGATTCTGCATCTATTCCTGGTTTGGGTGATTTTGCATCAGGAACGTTGATACCGGCTTTACCACTTAAAACTACTGCTGCTGCAAGACGACGGGCACCTTTTCTTGCTCTCTCTTGATTTAATGGCTGGCGAGAAGCTCGATCAGTATTATGATCATCACTTAACCGTTTGGTGATATTATGTTGAAGTAGGTCAAGTCGGCTACCTAGTACCTTAACTTCTGCCCATTTAGATAGAATTCCTTCGAGATCGAAAGGTATTTCAGCCAGACTTATAATACCGGCTCGATCAATTTCTTGAAGTAACAAATCTACATTCTCAACCGAGCGAGCGTTACAAAAACTTCTAATTCTTTCTCTATCCAATGGGAGCATTGAATAAACTGTAAGAGCACTTTTTGGGGTAGTTTGATTAGTAACATTATTCTTATCATTTTCTCTAAGCGGAGAAAAAAGTATCTCATCCATTAACCCTCGATCCTCTACCGGTCTCCACGCATATGGACGGCTAGATACATAAATATGGGCTCTGTGCTCTCCATTTTTAATACCTTTAGCAAAACGTCGCAATGCCTTCTCGAAGGTTCGGGGGTTCTCTAGCCGGGCTTCATCAACAGAGTCCAGGAAAAACCATGCTTCCTCTGTAGAGGATAACCAACTTTGAAATTCATCTTCTGACCCGATTTCAAATGCATTAAAGAAATCGGTTTCTATGTCTTCAATACGGATAAAGAAAGTTGGCTTTCCTTGACCTGTCAACAATTCTGCTTGATGTCTCAACTCCTCAGTCTTTCCCGCACCAGCTTCAGCTTTAATAACGCAACGGAATTCGCTAACCAAATTAGACCATGTTTTTGGTTCGTACTGCCCCCATAGAGTCAACGTCTCTTCCATTCCCTTTTCCTCCTGACTCTTGGAAATAGGTGAGAATTGTCTATTTAATGAAACATGTTTTTCCATTCTTATAAACTAATTTTTTTCTGCTTAACTCAAAATAAAAACCATTCTTTATATCGATTTATTGAATGTCAGAAAAGTTCAATGCACCTATGCTTTATTTTAATATTTGATATAGCATAAACAGTAATCACACCAATAAAATAAAAAAGCCCGTTCCAATTTTGAAACAGGCTTTCTGAAAAGTGCTCACGAATGGAGTCGAACCATCACGACCGTTAAGTCACACGCCCCTCAAGCGTGCGCGTCTACCAACCTGCCTGTCCGGCAGGCAGGTTCCGCCACAGAAGCTTATCTTTCCCGATTGGAGTTTTCAAGTGCATCTAGATATTCTCTACCCATTCCAGACTTTAAATATTTTTCATATCTACGTGCCTCTATCCGTGTTTTAAAATCTTTGGTATGAATTAATCTAAAAGGAGCGTAAGGTTTAGTCGTTTTATTTTGCGCTTTGTTATGGCGAGCAATTCTGACCTCTGGTTGAGAAGAAAGTCCAATATATCGATACTTTCTTGTGATACTGGATATAGCATAAACTGTAAACATGCACCAAAATAAAAAAGCCCGCTTCAAAACTGAAACAGGCTTTCTAAATGTGCTCACGAATGGAGTCGAACCATCACGGGATTTCTCCCACACGCCCCTCAAGCGTGCGCGTCTACCAATTCCGCCACGTGAGCAAGAATATTTAAAATCAAAGTGCACGTTACCAACCTGCCTGTCGGCAGACAGATTACGCCACTTGAGCTTAGTAGGGCGACAAAGATACCATTACATTCATAAAAAAGCATTAGAAGATTAGTCATTCGTTGTTAAAGTGTTAGGGTGAAAATTTCTAAAGAAATACCCCAACACTTTAACACCATCACACAGCGATGGTTTATGAATTCATGGCAATAAAAAACCCACTCTGAAAATTATCAAAGTGGGTTAACGCTCAGTGCTATTTTTTGAATAGTACTTCAGGCGTAGGCGAATCTCTTAGTTATATATAAGACGATTCATTCTGTCCTGAAGTTTTATTGCCGCCTTTGGAATCTGCTCCGTAAAACAGCATCTAAGTCATCGCCCAGCGTATGCAGGCGATCTGGATTTATCTCGACATTGATAAATAGCATCTTTGCCTCAACTTAATTCAAATAATGTAGTCAGATGTAGCTTTATTAAGGGGTAAATTCATTTCTAAAAGCTTTCTATAAATGAATATCCTTTAAAGTAAGAGTATGCTGGTAAGATAGATTTAGATTCCCTGCATTCGCATGGGAATGACTCCCAACCTGTAATCAATATTATCGATGAATACGGGATGACCCAATTGGCTTTCTTTCAGTTTAATATTGAATATTCATTATTCAATATTCCCTAACATCACTCTTCTTCTAACTGTCTTCTGGCATAATCATTATCGGGATCGATCTTAAGCGCTTGCTCGTAGTACGTAGCTGCTTTATCGACCTGACCGCCACGCTTGATCATATCGCCCATTAGAATCCAATTCTCGGGATCCTGTGGTGATTTCTTAATGCGATCGATGGTGTAAGGAATTGCTTCCGCTCCTCGCTCTGTCATTAACATCAACATGACCTTACTTCTGTGCGCGCCGGCAAAATCATCTATAGCAATTGCCTTATCAAAATCTTCTTCTGCTTCTTTCAATTCTTCTTTATTCATGAGGATATTACCCCGTAAATTAAAGTAGGCCGCTTGTTCATCATCCAGCTCAATAGCTTTATTTATATTCTTCAAACTCAGATCAAACTGTTCAAGCTGTTGAAAGATCAATGCTTCTAAATAGTATGCTTCATGAGACTCTTCGTTCTCTTTTTGAAGTTCTCTGGCTATATCCAAAGCATGATCAATGTCTTTGTCTTTTAGTAGTTCGAAACCGTGGTTTAATTTCTCTTCGAAATTCATGGAGATTAATTGTCTTTATTGGTTATGTCTTCGTAATCAGCGTCTTCAATCTGGTCGATATTCTTCTTCTTTTTTGTAGTCGACTCTGAATTTCCAAATCCCTGAAAAGGATTGAATTGGCTATTTTTCTTCTTGGAAGGTAAGAACATTCTATTCACGTATCTCAAAAAAAGTATAAAACCTACAATAAGTAATAACTTGAATAACATGACTAAGGTGCAATATGAATATGTGTGTTCGAATGTAACGGCATCTCAAAAATTTGTTGTTCAATATAAGTGAGATGGTCCGGATTATTAACAAAATCTATCTCTGTAGCATTTATCGTAATAAGCGGAGATTTGCTATAATGATAAAAAAAGTGATTGTATGCATCGTTAAGTTCCTTCAGATAATCTCTTGTAATATGTTGCTCGTAATCTCTTCCGCGTCGATCAATATTTTCCATTAAACGATCTACAGAAGATTGAATAAAAATAATCAGATTTGGCTGAGGCGCAATACCTTGCATAATATTAAAAATACTGTCATACAACGCCATTTCATCCTGATCCAGATTTAAACGCGCAAAAATTCTATCCTTATCAAAAATGTAATCCGAAATTGTCATTTGGCTGAACAGATCCTGACTCATCATATTTTGCTGCTGCTTAAACCGGCTCGCTAAAAAAGCCAACTGCGTTTGGAAAGCATACCGCTCCCTGTCTTCATAAAACTTTGGCAAAAAGGGATTGTCTTCAAATTCTTCCAGAACTATCCGCGCATTTCTCTTTTCTGCAAGCAGATGTGCGAGGGATGTTTTCCCTGCTCCAATCACTCCTTCAATAGCAATAAAATCAAAATGGTTTGGCATCTACCAGGCTAACTTCGTTTTTTGTATTCTGATTTGAGGTGCATTCGCAATCATGTCCTCTATAGGCTGAGCATTTTCTATATCTTTCCAATCAGGAAAAACCTCTTTCAAAGGTAACAGAACAAACAATCTGTTTTTATACTCGGCATGTGGAATAATAAGGGTATCTGTTTCAAGCACCAAGTCATCATACGCAATAATATCAAGATCTATAGTTCGTGCGGTCCATTTCGGATAACGGGATGGGCGACCTTGCATTTTTTCCTGATTTTTTAACTCTTTAAACAGATCTGATGGATTTAAATCGGTTTCTATTTTGATCACGGCATTTAAAAAATCCTGCTCACTTGGTCCGACCGGTTCTGATCGATAAATTGAAGATGAATTTATATCAGAGATACTAAGCGTGGTTAAGAACTCTTTTGCACTTTTCAGCTGTTGATGAGGCTCATCAAGATTGGAACCCAGAGCGATAATTACCGGGGCCATTGCATTGTCACTTCAGAATATTCAGTTTCTCCGTCCATTGGCGGGTTCATCTTTCTTACTTTCACTTTAATCCGTTCAGATTTGAATTCTTCAAAAAGCTGATTGCCGATTTTCAGACAGAGCGTCTCTATCAGGTTTAATGAATTATTTTCCATGATCGCAGAAACGATGGATCGAGCTTTGGCATAATCAATGGTTTTATCCAGATTATCATTTTCCGCAGCTTCTTGAAGAGAGAATGAAAATTCCAGATCTACTTCAAAAGTGTTCCCGATAATTTTTTCTTCTTCGTAAACACCGTGCAGCCCATGAAAACGCAGCCCTTTTATTATGAGCTTGTCCATGATATCAGAGGCTTGCTACTTCAATACGTTGCTGTAGCTCATCAAGCATTTTTTTGTGCTTATGGCTTGTAGTTACTCTTTCCTCAACCGTAGAAATTGCATGAATTACTGTAGAATGATCTCGTCCGCCAAAATGTAAACCAATCGTTTTTAAACTTGACTTGGTATATTTTTTTGAAAAATACATTGCGATCTGGCGTGCTTCAACAATTTCTTGCTTTCGGGTCTTCTCACGAACTTTGTTAGTATCAATTCCGAAATAATCACACACATAATTTTGAATAGACTCTATAGAAATTTGAGTATTTGACTCCTTCACCATGTCTTTAAGTACACGCTTTGCCATTGCAAGGTCGATGTCATCAATACTTTGCAGAGAAGAGTGAGCCAGTAACTTGATAATTGCACCCTCCAAATCACGTACATTAGATTTGAAGTTGTGAGCTATAAACTCAATGATCTCAGAATCAATTTCAATTCCATTATCCTGAGCTTTTCTTTCTAAAATTGCATAACGCGTTTCGTATTCAGGCATTTGAAGATCCGCACTCAATCCCCAGCCAAACCGGGAGATCAATCGCTCTTCAATATCCGGAACATCTTTAGGAGCGCGGTCACTACTTAAAATAATCTGCTTTCCATCCTGATGAAGCGCATTAAAAATATGGAAGAACTCTTCTTGAGTTTTCTCCTTTCCACTAAAGAACTGAATATCATCAACGATCAACACATCAATATTACGATAGAACATAGAGAATTCACTTGCTCTGTTATTTCTTATCGCGTGCACAAACTCATTAGTGAAAGATTCTGATGAGATATATAGAACCGATTTTTCCTCACCGAACTTTTGTTTGATCTTATTACCAATACTTTGAGCAAGATGGGTTTTTCCAAGACCTGTTGGTCCATAAATAAAAAGAGGATTAAAAGAATTACTTCCTGGATTATCTGCAATTGCCATTGCCGCAGATCTTGCCAATCGGTTACAATCTCCTTCAATAAAACGATCAAAAACGTATGAACTATTTAAATTCGAATCTACCTTCGTTTTTCTGATACCCGGAATTACAAATGGGTTTTCAATTCTTTCCGGATAGTAATCTTTATAGCCACCGTTCATTTCCTGAGGCTCAACCGGCCCCATTGGACGTTGCGGAAGTCGGATAGAACGATTGTGTTCGAAGTGTTCAGACTTCTCCATTACAATAGAATATTCAAGTTTGCCTTCAGGCCCTAAAACCTTAGCGAGCGTTGAGCGGAGCATTGAGTAGTAATGTTCTTCCAACCACTCATACCAAAACTGGCTCGGTACTTGAATTGTTAGCGTATTATCTGTGAGAGAAATTGGCTTGATAGGCTCAAACCACGACTTAAACTTTTGATAGCTAATATTATCCTTAATAATGTCTAAGCACTCACTCCATGCTTCCTCAGCAGATATCATCCTCAATTCTAAATCTCCTAAAACAAATTTTAATCTTTCCCCCAAAAGAAAGATCAGTTATCCACAGCAAAAAATTGCTGATCTATTTAAATCTCTTTCTGAAAATGAAGAATTATTTACCTCAAGTCAAACGATATACCAACTGGTTTTCAAAAGTTATCCACAATCATGAAAAGAATATAAATGCTTGGCAGGCATGTAATTAAAAATAAAATTAAGTTTGATACAGATTTAACTTGACAGTGCGTAACATTGCCATAACAAAGAATTAACGGAACAAGAAAGGGAGATGTAAAATTTTGAATTATTTTTCCACAAGTTTTCCACATTTTAAAAAGCTTTCCAAAAAAAGCGCTTTCATAGAAATATTCAGCTTCCGGATATGATTAAAAATCTACTTTTTTCTTCTAAATCCCTGATCGGTTTAACAACCCATTTTTGCTTATGAAAAATGCTCTCAACATCCCTTGAGTAGTTCTCATGTATTTCTAAGTATAAAACCCCATGTTTTGAAAGGTATTTTGAGCAAAACTTTTCGATAGCTCCATACATTTTCTCAGTGCTCTCACAAAACAAAGCAAGGTGTGGTTCAAAGTTTTTTACTTCGTAATCAAGGCTTTCTTTTTCTTCAAAAAGAATATAGGGAGGGTTAGAAATTATGATATCGAATTTAGTTTCTTCTCTCTCATTTAATAATTCGAAAAGATCATGCTTAAAAAAATCAACAGATACATTGTTCACTTGTCCATTTTCTTTGGCTAATTCAACCGCTTCTTCAGAAACATCAAACGCACTGACCTTCCATGACTCGAATTCTTTCTTCAGTGAAATTGGTATACAACCGGAACCGGTTCCAATATCAAGTACATTTAATCCTTCAGAATGTTCATGGTTTTTACGAATCAGCTCAACGAGTTGCTCAGTTTCTTGTCTTGGAATGAGAACATTTGGATTAACTTTAATTCTGCAATTATAAAAGTCTGTCTCTCCCGTTATATACTGAAGCGGTTCGTGGTTTGCCCTGCGCTTTACAAGGGGTCGCAAAACATCTAATTCTTCTACAGAAAGAGGCCTGTCATATTTCAGATATAAATCCAATCGCTTGACATCTAAAACATACGCAAGTAACCATTCTATACTTAAACGTGGACTATTTACCTTCTTTTCTTCAAAGTAAGAAGTAGTCCGTTTAAGCATCGAAAGTACTGTCCACTCATCACGAGTGTGAGACATTATTCTTCTTCTTTTTCTTCCGGAGGTGCGTCAGATGTTTGCTCTTCTCGAACAGTTAGTCCAAATCTTTTTCCGAAGTCAATAATAAAATCTATAACATTAGATTCTACATTTCTTTCTTCTGACAATGAACTTCCTCTAAAGCCCATTCTTCCACCCGTCTTTTTAAGAACAATTTTGTTATGGTCTGGTGTATTTTCAAATATACAAGTAAGAGTTACACTCGAATTGATCTGCTTTTCATATTCTTCATACACAGCAACGAATAACTTGTCTTTATCACCCTCTTTGCTATGCTCATAAATAAATTTTGGGGCGTACTCTTTGAACATTTTATCTGACATGCGACGCAATGTCGCTGCTGGTCCAAAAACCAGAAAAGTGGTATGTGAATTCATACTCAGGATTTATTTCGTTTAAAAATTTTGGCTGAAAATAACATGTTCTTGACTTAAGGCAATAAGAAAATGCATTATTTTTCGTTGAATTTATGTTACCTTTCTCTTCAAGCCAAATTCTACTCACATGAAAAAGCTATTTTTATTAAGTTTAGTCGTTATTCTTTCGATATCATCGACAAATATTTTTGCGCAGTTCGGAGAACCGGAAGTTCGAAAAAAAGAAGTTCCTAAAAATTTATACGATGAAGGCTATAAATCCGGACTCGGATTTATTTTTGGAGCTAACGACTTTGGCTTCGGTGTTGGTACTCAATATAGAAGAGTTCTTACCAGATATACC
>Ga0189291_100322_pt1 | contig 22080 bp, 16 predicted proteins | sample UW1redminimetaG_FD_130331 | JGI IMG/M metagenome (GOLD analysis project Ga0189291, IMG submission 130331) | Marine microbial communities from the Costa Rica Dome - UW179B-red mini metaG | ecosystem: Environmental > Aquatic > Marine > Oceanic > Photic zone | place: Costa Rica: the Eastern Pacific... | reverse complement strand
GAAGGTGATTCTAGCGCAGGGGTTCCACCCGTTCCCATCCCGAACACGGACGTTAAGCCCTGCAGCGCCGATGGTACTGCACTCGTGGTAGAGTAGGTCATCGCCTTCTTTTTTTTACCCTAAACCTCATCTCTGCTAGAGATGAGGTTTTTTTATGTTAAACAAGCAGTAAAACCCGTTAATTAATCGTATATTTAGTTGCTACTATTTTGTAGAAAAGACAAATCTGATAGAATGAATTTTAATTTTCAAGAATTTTTAAATGAATACAAACAGAGATTAGCTACTCTGTTCTCAACAGAAGAAGAGAAGCACGAAGAAAGTTTGGTAAGAGGAATTAAGCCGGATACTTTTAATAAAATTATGGAATTAGCTCCTTTAGCAGCTTTTATTCCATCAAAATATGATGGCTTTGGAGGACACACTTCAGAGGCTTTAGCTATGTTGGAAGCAAGTTCTTATGAATCTCTTCCCTTATCTTTAATGATGGGTATTAATGGTGCATTATTTCTTCAACCGATAGCTAATTACGGTTCTGAAAAAGCAAAAATAGAAATTTATGATCGCGTAATACACTCCAAAAAAATGGGTGGTTTGATGATTACCGAACCTGATTATGGTTCAGATGCGTTAAAAATGCAGACATCCTTTACGAAGGACGGCGATTCTTATCAGGTTAAAGGTTTAAAACATTGGGCAGGTTTGACAGGAATGGCAGATTATTGGTTAATGACTGCCAGAGGTTTAGATAAAAATGGAAATTTGAGTAGGGATATTTCTTTTTTCATACATGATACAAGAAACGGAGGCGTTGAAGTAAAAGAGTACTATAATAACTTAGGGCTTTATATGCTTCCATATGGTAAGAATGAGATTGACATAAAAGTAGAGGAATCTCACAGACTTGAGCCATCGAGTACCGGAATTACAATGATGCTTGATCTCTTGCATAGAAGCAGATTACAATTTCCAGGAATGGGAATGGGTTTCTTGAAAAGAATGATGGATGAAGCAGTTAATCACTGTAAAGATAGATTTGTTGGAGGTCAAAGTCTTTTCAACTATGATCAGGTAAAGAATAGAATTTCAGAGCTACAGTCTTATTTTACAGTATGCTCTGCCATGTGTAATTTTACAGGTAGCAATATTTCGTTGGAGCAAAATACCGCAAAAATGGATTTAGAAGCGAATGCGATCAAATCAGTAGTTACAGATTTTATGCAGCGTGCTTCACAATCATTGCTTCAATTAACTGGAGCAAAAGGATACCGTCTGGATCACATCGCTGGAAGATCAGTGGTTGATAGCAGACCATTTCAAATTTTTGAGGGTTCCAACGACATTTTATATCAGCAAATTTCTGAATCAGTAATGAAAATGATGAGGAGAGTTAAAAGCTCAAATCTTTATGATTTTTTGAGCAGCTATGAACTTACTATTAAATCATCTGATTATTTCAAGGAAGCTTTAAACTTCGAGATCGATACAAAGATGCCGCAACGAAAATTGGTAGACTTGGGAAAAGCCTTAGGTAGAATTATATCTATGGAATTTACGATAAATCTTGGTGAGCAAGGTTTTAACAAAGACCTGATTCAAAATGCAATTAAAACTCTTCAAGATGAAGTGAATAGTACAATGTGTTTGTTTAAACATGGAGGCCAGGCTTCAGTAGTTGAAGATTATCAGATTGAGAGCTCTTGGTTTAACCTTCAAGCGGTACATGCCGACTAAAAGAAAACTTGTCGTTTTATCTGGTGCGGGAATAAGTGCCGAAAGCGGTCTTTCTACCTTCCGGGATTCAGGTGGGCTTTGGGTAGGTTACGATATCAATGAAGTAGCTACGCTGGAAGGATGGATTCGTGATCCTGAACAGGTTTTGAACTTCTATAATCTTAGAAGAAGTCAGTCGTGCAAAGCGCAGCCGAATAAAGCACACATTGGTTTAGTTGAGCTTGAATCTGAATTCGATGTTCAGGTTATCACTCAAAACGTAGATGATCTGCATGAACGAGGTGGTTCATCCAAAGTTCTTCACTTGCATGGAGAGTTAACAAAAGCAAGAAGTGTTAATAATGAAAACCTAATTTCGCATATTGGGGATAAACCGATCAGGTTAGGAGATTTAGCAAGTGATGGCGGACAACTAAGACCACATATTGTTTGGTTTGGGGAAATGGTACCTAAACTTGAAGATGCATCCAAATTGGTTGAACAAGCGGATATTTTAGTTGTGATAGGTACATCATTAGTTGTTTATCCGGCAGCGAGTCTGATTCATTACGCATCAGATAATTGTAAGAAATACATAATTGATCCTTCAAATCCTGAACTTTTTTCATTTGAAGGATGGAATCATATTAAAGAAACAGCTACCTCAGGAATATCAAAATTAATTCAAGACTTGAATACGTATTATGGCTAAGACTTCAGAAGAAATAAAAGCGATTTTAGAACAATTCACTATTCCTTTTTTTCATTTAGATAAACGCTTTCCTTTGCTACCTGGAAAAAAAGATAGAAAAGCAGAAGCAATTTTATTGGGTCTGTCTGAAGAAGAATTGAAAAGCTTTCGAGAAAACATTTCTCAGAATGCAAAGCAAGGAGCATTTGAGTTATTGAAAGAAGATGAAATTATTGATTGCATGAACTCTTTACCTCTAGATGGTTCAGAGACTATTGCAGTAATTGGTGATTCAATTACTGAAGACGGACAAGGCTGGTTTGAAATTTTAAAGCAAGTTCTGGAGCTTTCGGTTGAGAAAGCTGATTTTACTTTCATAAATGCAGGAGTAGGGGAGCAGACATCTTCAGAAGCATTAAGAAGATTAGATAGAGATATTCTTGTTCATGAACCGGATTGGGTTTTTGTTGCTCTGGGAACATATGACGCCCAGCGACTAAACATTGTTCCCGGAAGAACGATAGTTCCTCTTTCAGAAACTTGGGAGAATCTTGAATCTATTCAAAATATAGTTGGTGAATATGTGAAAAATCCGATAATCTGGATTACGCCAACTCCAGTAATAAATGAATTACTTACTGAAAATCCGTTATATGAGTATTCTATTTTTGAAGAAGACCTTCAACAGGTAAGGCAATTAGTTGCCGGAAAAGATGGAGTAATTATAGATTCACTCGGAAGAAGAATGGGTAAAGAAGGTCCTGAAGCTTGGAATTATATCGCTGATGGGTTGCATCATTCACTTTCCGGACACATGAATACAGTCAGATTGGTGATTAAAAAACTTTCTGAATCAGAAGTAGCAACTGATTAATTTTTGTCTAGTTCATCTAAATTAATTTCGAAAACTCTTATTGCTGGATAAGTATCGTTATATAAATGGTCTGAAATATATAAACGGTTGTTTTTGTCAAGAAAGTGAGGTATACCTGAAATTCTATTTTGATCAATAAACAACTCAGATTCGTTTTGAAGGTTTAAAGTTTCAATAAGTTCAAGATTTCTATTATAAACTTTGAGAAATGGTCGTATTTCTTGTCCAGAGTTTATTGCATAGAAGTGAAGAAGAAATCTGTCGTTCGCCAAAAGACCAAAAGTCCCGCCTTTTTGTTTATAAAAAAATCTTCCAGACTGACTCGATGAGCTTGCAAATCCTGTTTCTCCAGTTGATCGAATTTGTTCTCTATTATTCCAATTATATTGTTTCACGTATTCTGAAATCTTTTCACCTATGAGTTTTACTTTAGATGAATTCTTATCAAAAACCACTATAGTCCCCGTATACACATCAGGTGCCATAGCTAAATAGTTTTCTAAAAAACTAGTAAATAAATACGCGGGGCGTTGTGATATTTGAACTTCCATTTTATCATCAACATTGTAAAAGTGTTTAAATACATCAATATACTTATTTAGTTGAGTACTAAATGTTGAGTCAAATTTATGTAGGAGATAAGTATTACTGATATTTCGATAGTCTCGATAACCAATTAAATAATTTTTTGAATGATCAATTTGTGAAACAAAAATCGATGTTCCAACGGGGACACTATTCAATTTAATAGATTTTTGAAAAGTTCCATTTTTTTCAAAAATTGAAATACGATTTTGGAATCTATCTAAGACTTGAATTCTATTTTCAGAATCCAAAAAAATAGAGGTTATGTGTTGAAATTCTCCAGGACCTCTTCCTCTTCGTCCAATTCTTCTTAAGAACTCACCCGTTTCATTAAAAACTCTAATAGAATTATCACTAACATCAGATACGATGATGTTGTTATTATCTAAAACTTTTAAATTTGTAATACCGCTAAAAAGGAAGGCGGAGTTATCACTATCTTTTTCACCAATTGTTAAGACTTCTTCGAATGTTAACTGGAATGCTGGTAATCTAGTAGTGTTAAACACTATTACATATGTAAATAAAGCAATTAAAATTTTCATAAAATAAAAATTATGCAGTTGATTAGTATTAAATAATCAACTGCATTTATTAAAAATTAGTCACCTTCGCCAGGCGTGGTTCCACCGCATTCACTTGAACCAAAAACATTGCAGTTATGTGGTGGTTGATATTGAGGATTATACCAACATCCAGTCCAACCAAAGGCTTGACCACCAACTTCACAAGCAGTAACACTTCCACAGTGAAAGCAGTTTGCAGCAGGGTCATCTTCTTTATTATCTATTGATGTAGATGCGATAAAAAAAATGAGACTTAGTGCAAAAACTATGCTACTTATTTTATTTTTATTCATAAGAGTTCTCCATGTTATTTACGGGTATATGTTTTAATTGCATTGCTGAATGCAATTTCTTTAACATCTAATTTTGTTGTTTTACCGGAAGGAAGAATGAATCCATGAAATAGGATATTATTTTTGAGATCTATTAAGTAAAGTGAGTTTTTGACATAGTAGCGAGGTAACAAATAGGCAAGTTTCATTTCCATTATATTACTTGAATTAGTAATAGTTAGATAATCTACCTCCTTTTCAAAATTAGAAGCATTAGAAAACCTCTTTGCTTGCAAAGAATCTTCACTGTGATAAATTAAAGCGGTATAAAAATCTAATTTTGAGTTGATCTTTTTAGAAATCTCAATATAATCATTGACTTCATTTAGACAGTTTCCACAGCTATTTGCTTCCGAAATGAATAACAATAAGAAGGAATTTTTATCTGAGCTGGGTAAATTTGATGAAAGCAACGAGTTGATTATATCTCTGTCAACAAATTTTTCATCTAGTTTTCTTTCATCAATATGTTCTATTTCAAACGAAAATTCCAATGAGGCTTCATTTTCAAAACTTAGTGATGGCAGAGATAACCAAATTAAGAATATGCTAGAACCAAGTAATGGTATGTATAAATACTTTTTCATTCTTCTAATTAGTTTTTTTTTAATTAAAAGCAAGTACCTATTTAATAATATCCTATATTTAAAAATTAAACCTGAAGTTTACCATTTCAACTGCTGGTTTTATTTTTGAAGCCAATCCAAAATCTTCAACTTGTTTAGTTGAAATAAGAGTTGGATTAATAAAACCAAAACTAGAATTATTTTCGAAATTTAAGCCGATAAGTCCGCTTGCATTTGTTGAGGGGTTAGCGATAGCAATAGGAGCAAAAGTTCGCTCAGCTAATACAAAGGTATCAAAAATCCCAAATCCAAAACCTGCCCAAGCACCAATTCCTGCTCCATACTGAAGGCCGGTAGTAATTTTTTCGTTAGCCACTAAAGCTACAGCAACAACAACTACAGAGCCTAATGCTGCTCCGTAAAAGGTATCCAAAAGAACGATAATGCTGCTATTATTTCCGTCATTGAATAAGCCTGACACCAAAACTTCCTGACCTTCTCCAGCTGATATATCGTAAGCACCCATTCCAATTCCGTAGAGAGTACCCATTCCAACTCCTACTCTTAGAGCTGCAAAATCATCAGAATTTGATAAGGCCATTGAAGCACCTCCAAGAATAGTACCCTGAACAGCGCCATTGAGAGTATTACCTGCAAGAAGTTCTACTGTTTGAGCTTTCAGTGGGTTAATGGAAAATGCTGAAATAATAAAAAGTAAGGTAAAAACTAAAGAAGCTTTCTTCATTTGATAAAATATTAAGTTGCACAAATTTAGTGATTCTCAAAGAGCTAATCCAAGGCTATTCGGGATTATTTAAAGAAATAGGAAGAACCTTTCCATTCATAAATTGATGTCCCGTTAAAGTGAAATCTGCAATGAATTTCCCCATTTCTGAAGGTTGTACAGGTGCTTCATAACCGGGAAAGGCTTTCTCCAGCATTTGAGTTTGCACAGCACCTAAACATAAGCAATTTACTGCAATGGCGTCTTTAGAAAATTCTGCATTTAAGGATTCAGACAGAATAGCCAGTGCACCTTTAGCTGTTGAGTATGCAGCTAATCCCGGAAACTTGTCACTTCCCTGAAATCCACCCATGCTGCCTATATTTACAATATGTGATCCCCTTTTTAAATATGGCTTAAGATTTTTTATAATTCTAACAGGGGCAAAAAGATTTACATCAAAAACAGTACTCCATTCCTGATCAGTTGTTTCCATAAATCGTTTGTTGAGCACCATTCCTGCGTTATTGATCAGACCATCTATATCACCGTTGGAAGAAATAAGTTTAGTAATTTCTTTTAATCCTTTTTGCGTAGTTATATCCGCTGAAAGAGTCTCCAAATCATTCGACTTCGAGTTTTCTTGAAGTCTTGTCAGTTTGTCTTTAGAGCGCGCAATTGCAATTACTCTGTTGCCTGAGTTTAAAAGTTGAAGGCAGGTTTGAAAGCCAATTCCCTTACTGGCACCGGTTACGATAATTGTTTTCATATAGTTTTTTTATTTTTTATCAAGTTAAGCAATGCTCTTTGGTTACAAAACAATTACTTTTAATACTCAAGGAGCGTTAGAAAAAGCGCTTTTTTCTGGATATCTTTTAGTCTATTTAATCAAATATTTAAACACTTCATGAGCGATAAAAATTTGCAGCCTTTGGTACCAAAAAACATCGAACAGTTAAACAGGTATATAGCTGGAAAAACAATCGTTGAAGTTCAAGAAGCTTATAATCCTGAAAAAATTGCAAAGCTAGCTTCCAATGAAAACAGGTTGGGATGCAGCCCAAAAGTTAAAGATGCAATTTTGGAAGCTTTTCAGGAAATTCAGGATTATCCGGATCCAATTGCAAGAAAACTTAGAGCAGCAATAGCTGAACGGAACAATGTTAGAGCTGAGAATGTGATATTAACATCCGGTTCTGAAAGTTTAATTTCAATGCTCTGCAGGACATTCTTTCTGAACAAACAAAATGCAATTACTGCCGAAGCAACATTCGTTGGATTTTTTGTGCAGGCGGGAGTTAGAGGAATCCATTTGAAAAAGATTCCAATGACAAAGGATTACCGTTATGATGTGAAAGCAATTGTTAGTGCTATTGATGATCATACAAAAATGATTTATATAGCCAATCCAAATAATCCTACCGGCACTTACATCAATAAAGAAGAATATGAATGGTTGATGGAGCAGGTTCCGAAACATATCTTGGTAATTGCGGACGAAGCTTATTATGAATTTGCCCAAGGTATCGAAGATTATCCCAAAGCATTAGAATACAATCATGATAATGTTATTGTAATGCGGACTTTCTCGAAAGCCTATGGTCTAGCAGGTTTTCGAGTTGGGTACGGAATTGCAAATGAAGAAATAATTAACAATCTGCTTAAAACGAAATTAACCTTTGAACCTACCACATTAGGTCAAGCAGCGGCATTGGCAGCTTATAATGACAATGAATTTTTGCAAAAAAGCATAGATGTAGTGAATGCGGGAAAAGAAAGACTGTACCGTTTTTTTGATGAGCATAATGTTGAATATGAAAAATCGATTTCTAATTCAGTTATGATGATACATTCGTCAGAAGAAGAAGCGATTGATTTTACGCAAAAGATGTTAGAGCTTGGAGTAATTCTTCGAAGAATAAATGCTTTTGGTTTGCCCAATTGTGTTCGAATTACCATCGGTATAGAAGAAGAAATGAATCATTTTGAAGAATCCTTCAAAAAAGTAATGCTTAATAGTTAGGAGTTTAGACAGTACATGGCTAATAAAAAGAAAAAGGCTAAAAATAAGTCTAATGTAGATTGGCGGGATGTTGCTCAGTTAATGTTGACATCCAGAGCTATGGATGAAAAAGAAGAAACAGAATTGGTTCCTAATAAAGATGTTTTATATCAGTTTTCTGCTCGTGGACATGAGTTGGGACAGATATTATTAGGGAAACTTCTTACAAATAAAAACGATGCCGCCAGTGCTTATTATCGGTCAAGACCACTTTTACTTTCTTTAGGTTTGGATCTGGAGGATGCAATGGCTGCCCCTATGGGGAAATCAGGGAGTTACAGTGATGGTAGAGATATTGGCGTTGTTTGTAATCGTCCTGATATAGATGGGGTAAAAGTTTTACCAATGGCAGGTGACGTAGGGTCGCAATACACACCCGCGATTGGGTGGGCGCAGGCTGTTGAATACAGAAGAACTGTTTTAAAAGAAAAGGAATACGATGGAGCAATTGCTGTAATTCTAGGCGGTGATGGATCTGTAGCTACAAACGGATTCTGGTCAGCATTGACAATAGCAACTACTCAAAATTTACCTGTTCTTTTTTATATTGAGGACAATGGGTATGGTATTTCAGTTACCAGTGAGTTTCAAACTCCGGGTGGTGTAATCACCGATAATCTCCAGTCTTTCAAAAATCTAAGAATCATTGAAGGAGATGGAACTGATCCTGAAGAAGCTTCAAAACTGATGGAAGAGGCGGTAAGCTCGGTTCGGGATAGAAAAGGCCCAACTATGATCCGTCTGAAAGTTCCCCGACTAAATGGACATTCCTATCAGGATAATCAAGCTTATAAGCCGGAAAAGCTAGTAGAGGAGGAAAAGCAAAATGACCCTCTGGATACTTTAAAGGATTATCTTGTTCCAAAAACTCTTACAGAAAGAGTGTGGGGGAATCTTGAGAAAAAGGCTAAAGAAACAATAGAAGAAACTGCGAAAACAGCTCTTGCCAGACCTGAACCAGATAGTTCAGAAACTGAAAAGCATGCTTTTGCTGAAGAATTGCAAACAATTGGAGGTCTAGCTGTTGAAGGGCATGAATTTCCTGAGGAAAGTGAGACACCGACACCTGAAAAGCAAAGAATTAATATTGTAGAGGCTATTAGAAGAACGCTTGCTTATGAATTAGAAACCAATGAAAAGCTATTGGTTTTTGGAGAAGATGTAGGTCTTAAAGGTGGGGTTCATGCTGCTACAATGGATCTTCAATCTAAGTTTGGGGAAGAACGGGTTTTTGATACCAGTTTATCGGAAGAAGGAATTATTGGTCGTTCAGTTGGAATGGCTTATGCAGGTTTAATGCCTGTTGCTGAAATTCAATTCAGAAAATACGCTGATCCTGCGACTGAGCAATTGAATAATTGTGGAACTACAAGATGGCGAACAGCAAACAGATTTGCAGCTCCAATCGTGGTTAGAATGCCGGGTGGATTTGCAAAATGTGGAGATCCATGGCACAGTATGAGCAATGAAGTATTTTTTACCCACGCTATTGGTTGGCAAGTAGCCATGCCAAGTAATGCTGAGGACGCTGTAGGGCTTTTAAGATCAGCGATGCGATCTAATAACCCAACTATATTCTTTGAGCACCGAAACCTCTTAGACGCTAAGTATGCACGTAAACCTTATCCGGGAGATGAATTTGTTGTTCCTTTTGGAAAAGCAAAGCTTTTGAGTGAAGGAGATGAACTGACCATTATTACTTGGGGCGCAATGTGTGAACGCTGTGAGAAAGCGGCTGAAGAAGCGGGTATTTCTGCAGATATCATTGACCTGAGAACATTAATGCCATGGGATAAAGAAGCTTGTTTAAGATCAGTATCAAAAACAAATAAGTGTTTAATTGTTCATGAGGATAATAAAACGGCTGGTTTTGGTGCTGAAATTTCTGCAGTATTAGCGAAGGAAGGATTTACCGATCTTGATGCTCCAATAGAAAGAATTACAATGCCAGATATTCCCGTACCCTATAATGTTGGTTTAATGGAATCAGTTTTACCAACTGTTACAAAAATAAAGGATAGGATTATATATTTGAGTAATTACTGACCCATTTGTTACATGAGGATATTATAACATCCAGAAATGGTTATTAGCCTTGGGTTTAGATAACTTCGGGAAATATGAAATCGGGTCACCTTATTTTGACATTAGAGCGTAAAATCATATCTAATTTTTTGCTGCTGGCTGTATTGCTAATTGCTGTAGGTTTAGTTTGGGAATTCTATTACACCGAAATCAATAACAAGCAGTTTCAGGAAAGTAAGAACGCTACAACTGTTATTGATTATACAAATCAAATGGAAGTTAGCCTTCATCAAACACTGATTTATCTGAATTTAATTCATGAGATAAGATCTACAAAAGACGAGATAGAAGATGTTCGAGATATTCCTCTGTCAGCAAGATCTGAAGAGGGCTATAGTGAAAGTATAAGTGTTTTTTACAGCTCCTCTATTTTACTACAGGAAATATTGAAAGATAAACCTGTTTTGCTCAATGAGGTGTACGAGCTTAAGCAAAGGGTTCTGCTTTATGAAAACTTATCCAAAGAATGGCTTGAAATGGCAGACGATTTTAAAGAGCAATCGAATGTTCTGTTTCTTTCTTCTATAGCCCCTTATTTTCTGAATAATATTATCCCAAAGTTTGAAGAGATCAGAAATCTTGCAATAAAACAACAAGAGCAAGTTGTAAATAATCTAGATGCTCAATTAAAAAGGGGAAGAATATTTAACTATTCGGCAACATTAATAACGCTTCTTATTGGTGTATTTATAGCTTTGTATTTATATCGGTCAATAATTCAACCTTTACAATCTCTTACTTACTCTGTAAAAAAACTAGGTGAAGGTAACCTAAATCAAAGAATAGAAATAGAAACTAATGATGAGTTTAGTTACGTAGCGGAAGCGTTTAATACAATGGCTCAAAATTTAGAAGAGCAAACTATTTCCAGCACTTATTTAGATAATGTAATGGAATCTATCAGTGAAGGGATTTTTGTAATTGATGATTCAAATATTGTTCGAAGATTAAATGATGCAGGAGCTACAATGCTTGAGCTAAATAAAGAAGAACTAATCGGTAAATCGATATTTAGCTTTTTTAATCTGCTTGATCCAGAAGGAGAGAAAAAAGAAGGAAGAACTCAAGAATACCAACTTGAAACAGTAAGAAATAATAAAGTACCTGTTCTTTTTTCAGAGTCCGATTTGATCGAGGAGGGCAACAAAAAAGGGAAAGTACTTGTGGTAAGAGATATTTCGGAGTTAAAACGAGCCGAGCAGGAAATAAAAAAGTCGTTAGAAGAAAAGAATGTAATGCTGGCAGAAATTCATCACCGGGTAAAAAATAATCTGGCTGTTATCTCGGGGCTTTTGCAGTTACAAGTTCTGCAGACCGATAGTGATGAAATTCACAAAGCTCTTTCTGACAGTCAGCTAAGAGTACAATCTATAGCTTTAATCCATGAAAAGCTCTATAGCAGTGATTCTTTGGCGTATATTGAGTATGATAAATATATCAATGATTTAGTAGTGACCATAAAAAATACGTATGAGAGCTCAGAAAAAGAGATTGATATTATATCGGAAATAGAAGGTGTTTCTCTTAACATAAATCAAGCAATTCCATGTTCTCTGTTAATTAATGAAGTTTTAGTAAATGCCTATAAACATGCATTTACAGATCAGAAGAAAGGTAAGATCATTATAAAGGCAAAAAATATTGGTGGAATTATTAATGTTGAGATTTCTGATAATGGAAAAGGTCTTAAAGATAAAACTGAAAAGGAGTCAGATTCTCTTGGTTTTACACTTATAAAAACTCTAACAGCTCAGTTAGATGGTGAAACTAAATTTGTTGATAAAGAAGAAGGATCAGGCACTTTGTTTAATCTCACTTTTAAAAAAGAAAACTGAGTACCGACATCATTTCACTTGCTTTCATAAGCCAAATATAAGAACTATCAGAATGGCACTGCTTTGCCCCATAAAAGCATATAAAAGCCAGGCCAGGACTGAAACTGTGAATGCCTTGAATATCCGAGAAAGTATTTTCCCTTCATGAAAATGAATTAATACATAGGATGGGTATACCAGGATCAGAAAATAATTTAAGAGAAAAAAATAAGGAGATATTATTGTAGATAGAGTTATAAAGATAGAAAAGAACATATACTGAGCTACTATAAAGAAACCAAGGCTCAGATATTCAACGAAGTAGAAACCAGACTTTCGGTTAAATAATTTTGCAAAAACAGCAATTGTGAACGCATATATCAGGAGAAAAGCATTAATATGATTGGAGAAGAAATTAGATCCTCTGGTTGAGAGGGCATTCGGATTGGGCATTTTTCTGGCTCCCATAACTTCACTAAAAGTTTTTATAGGATCGAAGTCGATAAGATTTTTTATAATCAAGTAAATAGCTAATACAAGTATAAAATACCTGAAGGGGTGTGAATAAGACTTCCTTCTTCCTTTGATGTATTCTTTAACAACTTTGCCCGGACTTATTATTAATCCACTGATTGTTCTGAAAAGTGGAGCATCAAAATCGAAGTAATGCTCCAAAACATCCCGAACTGATTCTCGAAATACTATACGGCCATTATTTGGCCTCTGTCCACAATTCGGACAAAAATTCCCCTCAAATTCAGTTCCGCAGTTTTTACAGGTTTCCATGATTTCATTATTAGGAACGACCTTCTAAAATGAAGGTCGTTCCTAATCTAGTATTAGTAAATTCAATTACTGATCTCCGAAACAAGTACACTGCAATCCTGCAGCTTCCAAGGAAATAGCATGCCAGTCAAATTCTTCTCCGTAGCTGTTTCTTTCCCACCAAAATGGGAGCCTTTTTTTAGTTTGATTTCCTACTTCATTCATAGTTGAAGCATCAAATAATCGACCATTCACCATGGTGTAGTGCACAGAATTTGTATTTCGTATGTCTTGTAAAGGATTCTTATCAAGCACTATCAGATCTGCCAACTTACCAACTTCAAGTGATCCAATGTCATCATCTAAACCGAGATAATGAGCTCCGTTTAAAGTAGCAACTCTAAGGGCTTCCATATTGGTCATTCCACCTTGGCTCATCATCCAGAGCTCCCAGTGAGCTCCAAGTCCCTGAAGCTGACCATGTGCGCCAAGGTTAACTTTTACACCGGCATCTGTTAGCAATTTAGACGATTGAGCGGTCTTGATGTGTCCGTTTTCGTATTCTTCATCCGGAATCATTGTTCTGTGTCGTGAACGTGGATCGATTACACTTCTTGGAGTGAATGTAAGGAGCTTCTTGTTTTCCCAAACATTATTCTTTTGATAGAAATAGTACTCTCCACTCATGCTGCCATAATTAACAATATGAGTTGGTGTATATCCGGTTGAACTATTACTCCACAGTTCCCGAACATCTTTATAAAGAGGAACAACCGGGATATTATGTTCAATGCCTGTATGTCCGTCCAGGATCATACTCATATTATGAAAGAAGAATGAGCCACCTTCAGGAACAACCATCATTTCAAGTTCTTTTGCTGCTTTCATAATTTGCTGACGCTGTTCTCTTCTGGGCTGATTGTAGCTCTTAACAGAAAAAGCACCAAATGCTTTGGTTCGTTTTAGAGCAAAAAGTGCATCTTCATAATTATTTACAGTTGCTTTAAATGATCCATCGGCACCGTATATAATTACACCGGTGGAATAGACTCTCGGTCCAATCATATTTCCAGCTTTTATTGCTTCAGAATGTGAGAATACCATTTCAGAATTAGAAGAAGGATCGTGCGAAGTAGTTACTCCATAAGCAAGATTAGCAAAGTATTCCCATTGTTGTTGAGGACTTAATCCCAATCTGAAATTTCCCAAGTGCCCATGTACATCCACAATTCCAGGCATAATAGTTTTTTCGGAAGCGTCGATAATTTTTGCATTATTAGGTATGGAAATATCTGCTCCAATAGCTTTGATCTTATTTCCTTCTACAACGATGGTTCCGTTTTCAATGACTTTATCCCCATTCATTGTAATAATTCGGGCATTAGTAAAAGCAATAGTACCTTCAGGAACGTAAGTCTTCATTTCAAGACCGATATTAATTCCTTCTTTAGGAGGTTCTGCCAGTTCGTCCGGTGCTCCATCAACAAACTTGAAGTGATTTTTGAGATCAACATTGAAATATTCTTCTCCTAACGTCCACATAAGTTTTTTACTATCTGATGACCAGTGCATATGATAACCGCCTTCAGAAGCTACTAGTGAAACCGGAATTGATTTTGTAGACGGAGATAGTTCAATGGTTTTACCAGGCGAAGTCATAGGGGCTATATAGACTTTATACAAATTAGAAAATGCTATCCATTTGTTATCGGGACTTGGAACAAATTCATGCCCATAGCTGGAAGTGAAATGAGTTTTCTGATCTTCGCCATTCAGATCAATACTATTGTATGATTTATTTATAGCACCAAAGATATATCCACCACCCTGAAAGAAAATTCTGTCTCCGGAAGCACTGAATCTCGGAAATGAACCTGAATCATGAATCATTTTCGGGTCTCCACCTTGTACCGGAATTGTGTAAATTCCAGGCTCCAAGGTGTGGACAAATCCTTGTTGGCCATTGCCACTTTCTTTTCGGTATACGATTGTTTTACCATTCGGAGAGAATGCAGGTTGTCTGTAAATTCCTTTTTCTTTGGTTATAACAGTTGGTCGCTTATAGAGATCCTTTGTCAAAAGATTTACCACATTCAAAGCACCCATATTTTCGTCACTCCAGCTTACGTACGCCAATAACTTTCCATCAGGAGAAAAAGCAGGTTCAAACTCAAAATCTGATTCTTTGGTCAACCTTTTTGGGGTACCGTTTGGTAGGGCTTTTGTCCAAAGATATCCCGCGGCACTGAAAGCTAGTGTTTTTCCATCAGGCGAAGTTCTAGCAGTTCGGATTGCTTTTGCAGTAAATTTATTTGGAGCTACTTCTTGTTTAAAGCGGGCGGCATTATAAATGGTGTGGCTTGATTCTGCTTCAAAAGGGATATTAGTTACCTTTTTTGAATCAATGTTGATCTTATTGATCTTTCCATTTGCCCAAATGATAATTTCTTTACCATTCGGCATCCAGTTGAAATTTGTATAGACACCAAATATAGCCCAGGCTTCTTGTTGATCTTTGCTCAGATTTTCATAAACAGGCCATTCTTTTCCTGATGACAGATCACGAAGATAAAGCACACTCTTTGTTCTAACTCTACGAACAAAAGCCAAATGTTTCCCATCAGGCGAAATTTGAGGGCGAGCCGCCCCACCGTTTCCACCTGTTATCGTTTCTATATCACCTTCTTTAGTATCGTAACGCCGAATAACATAGATCTGACTATTCGGATCTTTATTGTATTGAAAGAATCCACCGGGATAGTTGTCTTCACTGTAGTAGATATATCGGCCATCGGGAGAAACAGAAGGTTCGCCAATATCTTGTTGTTCATTTTTCTTTTCAACAAGTTGGATTCCGGAACCACCTGATTTATGATACATCCAGATTTCACCGGCTCCCAAAGAGCGAGAGGATGAGAAGTGTTTTTTTGCAATGATATATTCCCCATCCGGCATCCAGGTACTGTTGTTCAATAATCGAAAATTCTCTTCAGTTATCTGCGTTGCATTTTTCCCATCTGTATCCATCATCCAGATATTATCGGCTCCACCTACATCGCTGGTAAAAGAAATGTGCTTACCGTTTGGGCTGAAACGTGGTTGCACTTCAAAAGGATGGCCACCACGGAGTAATTTGGCTTTTCCTCCTTTAACAGGCAAAATGAAAATATCCCCTAATAAATCGAAGACGATGTGTTTGCCATCAGGGCTAACATCCAGATTCATCCAGGTCCCCTCCGAAGTTGTAAATGAGTGTTTGGTGGATTCTCCAAGGTCAGGATTAGCAACATCCCACTTATCCTGGGCTTGAAGTGAGACTAAAAGAGTACCAAGAAGAAAGGTAAGTATGATTCGTTTCATTGAAAATATTTTTAATTTAGATATAAGAGATAATACAATTCAGCCAACAAAAATGGCGAGTTATTTTTACGCTGTCTCAGGATGTGAAATATGGAGAAATTGTAATTTTAAAACAGTAATTAAATCCTCATCTTTACAGAGTTTTAGAAAATGAGGGTAAGAAGAAGAAATATACTCCTGGGGTTATTAGGATTATTTTTAATGTCGCAGAGCTTTGCTCAGAAATACGATGTTAAAACGTATTCTGTAAATGAAGGTATGCCGACGGGGCAGGTTTTTGATGTAGCCTATGATGAACAAGGCTTCGTTTGGTTTGCAACAATCTCCGGTTTAGTAAAGTCTGACGGCAGAACCTTTACCCATTATGATTCCAATCATGGATTACGGGATGACTATATCTATGATGTATTTGTAGATTCTAAAAACAATTTATGGGTTTCAACTTCGGTAGGAGGAGTAGGACTATTTAAAAAAGATACGCTCATTTACACTTCGGAATTTTCAAGGCTGAGCGATATTCCGGTCACATTTATTACAGAAAATAAATACGGAGATATTTTATTTGCCACAGAAGAGGAGGGCGTTTTCAAGTTTGACTCAAAATCGAATAAGCTTGAAAGATTTGCTCCAACTAAGGGATTGGAAGATAAAACTGTTTGGCAGATCTATTTTGACTCGAAGAATAATACATGGCTGAGTACTCAAGAAGGGTTGGTAGTTTTAGATAATCAATTAAACCTTATCTATTCCTTGGATGAAGAAAACGGTTTAAATGGCTATGCTGCTTATCAAGTTTATGAAGCTGAAAATGGCGACGTATGGGTGGCTTCAAGTTATGGAGTAAATGTGATAAGCTCTGACTATCAGAACAGGAAGATATCAGAGGTGGATGGTAAGTCTCTGGGTTTTGTTTTTTCTGTCTCAGGAGATAGTGAAGGGAAAATTTGGATAGGAACTGAAGAAAATGGTCTTTATTGGCACACTGACAGAGAGGGTTTTACGCATATAACAAAGGATAATGGGCTCCAAAATAACTACATAAACAACCTCGTAAAAAGCCCAAATGGAGAAGTTTGGGTTATTACAGATGGAAATGGAGTAGTCCTATTTAAAGATTCCAGAATCAATATTTTTGATAAAGATTCGGGGCTGGGGGCTAAGGAAGTTTTCGAAATTTATAAAGAAAAGAATGGAACACTTTGGTTTACTACAGAAATGGGGCTGTCTAGCTTTAAAAATGATGAGTTCACAAACTATAAGTTTCCAGCCAACCTAGTAAACCCAATGGTATGGGAAATTGATCAACTTAAAGACGGTCATCTGCTACTATTAACAGATAATTATGAGCTTCTCAGTTTTAAGAATGGAAGATTTAATATAATTGAATTGCCTAAAGAAATTAGCGATTCATATCCAAGAGATTTATTAGTAATTGAAGATGAAATATTGATAGGAACAGAAAATGGACTTTTTAAATATGATTGGAAAAGGGTTAAATTCATACCTTTAGAAAGTGAATCTGAAGATCAGGAATATATAAACACAATATACAAAGATCAGATTGGAGATATTTGGCTTGGCACGGAGGATGGAATAATTAACCTCCATAAAAATTCAATTAGAAGATATAATTCTGAAAACGGTGTTGAAGGTAAAAGTATAACTGAGATTACAGAAGATAGAATTGGCAATATATGGGTAGGCACTAATAAAGGAATTTCAGTTCTGACAGATCAAAATGATGATGAGAACTCAAAATTGGCAAGTAGCTTTAAGCTAAATGAAATGTACTTTTCGGAAACTATGTTCTTACAGTTCGATGCATTGGGTGGGCTATGGCAAGGTACAAATGGTGGTTTAAATTATTATAGTTTTCATCAATGGGATGATTCTGATGAGATGAAATCTATTCACTTTCCATTAATTGAATATGGAAAAGGAATTGAATTTAATGGATCCGCGAGTGAGATCGATGAGGAAGGAAGACTTTGGTTCGGAACTTCAGATAATGGGTTAGTTACATTTAAACGACGAGAAAGTTCAGATTTTATAACAGGTGATGAACCACCGGCTATTTTTATACGATCATTAACCAATGGGGGAGAACTTGTTTATGATCAGAATTCAAAAAAAGAAACACCTTTTGAATTTTCTTACGAACAAAACAATGTAGAAATAAAGTTCAGTGGAGTAGAGTTCAAGGATCCTAATCGCCTTTTATATAGATACAGATTAATCGGATTGGAAGAATCATGGAATACCGGCTACAATATTAGTCAGGCAAATTACTTCAATTTAAAACACGGTAATTATACTTTTGAAGTAGCAGTAAAATCAACCAATTCAAGATGGAGTTCTGACCCAGCAAAAATATCATTTCAAATTAATAAGCCATTTTGGAATACAATCTGGTTCTATTTAGGATTAACAATTCTAGTATTATCAACCATCGCTTTCTATATAAAAGTTAGAGTAGAAGTACTTGAGAAAAAGAAATTACAGCACTTAGTAAATGCTCAAACCAGCGACCTCCAGGAAGCATTGGATGAAAAAGAAGTGTTAATAAAAGAGATACATCACAGAGTTAAAAATAATCTGGCAGTTGTATCCGGATTACTGGAAATGCAAAGCTGGGATTTGAAAGAAGGTCAGGCTAAACAGGCTCTTGAGGAAAGTAAACTTAGAGTGCTTGCAATGTCTAAAGTGCATGAGAATTTATATCAGAATAAAGATTTAGCAAGAATTGATTTCGGTAAATTTTTAGAAGAACTGGTTGAGGGTATTGTTTCAACTTTGCATAAAACTTCTAAAAATATCACTGTTAAAACCGAAACAGATCATACTTTTGTAAATGTGAATATGGGAATTCCCTGTGGATTAATTATTAATGAATTAATCACGAATAGCTATAAACATGCCTTTAAAGATAGAGAAGAAGGTGAAATTCATATTTTTTTCCATACTTTTGAAAAACACCATCAAATTATAGTTCAAGATAATGGAGTAGGCGCGCCTGTAGATATTTTAAACTCATCGAGTTCTGCTCTTGGCATGACTCTTATCAATTCACTTGTTACCCAACTGAATTCAGAAATAACTTATCAGTATAAAGAAGGATCTTATTTCCAGATAAATATTCCTAGAAAAGATCTACCGATTACTTAGACTTAAATTTCTTAATGAAATTTTTGGTGTAATCAGACAAAACCAATCTGCCGCTAACCTCTGCTCGTTGTTGAAGCAATTCATCCCAGTCCTGAGTTCCTTTCCATAATACATGCTTTAGATCGGTCATAGCTTCAGGGCTACTTTTTGCAAGTTGTTCAGCAAGGTCTGAAACAGCCTCATCCAGTTCTTCAGTTGTATCAAACTCTTTATTGAACAATCCTTTTTGGGTTGCCCAGGTTGAGTCGTACCATGTTGTAGCGTCTACTGCCATTGATGAAAAAGCGGATGTTCCAACTGAACGTTCTACTGCAGGACCGACAACAAAAGGACCAATTCCTAAAGCCAACTCACTGAGTTTAACCGAAGCTCCTTTTTTTGCAAAAGTGTAATCACCGGCCGATGCAATTCCAACGCCACCGCCAACGGTTTTCCCGTGAACTCGAACAATAATCAGCTTAGAAGATTGACGCATTGCATTTAAAACCAAAGCAAAGCCCATGAAAAATTGTTTCCCGGTTTCGAAATCTTCAATAGCCATTAATTCATCAAAAGAAGCGCCTGCGCAAAATGCCCCTTCTCCCGAACTTTTGATCACAATTACTTTGATGTCGGAGTTTTCTCCGGCCTCACCAATAGTGGAAGCCAATTTTCTAAGAATTGCTCCGGGTAGAGAATTTCCTTTTGGATGAGAGAACTCAATGGTTCCGATATTGTTATTTATAGATAATTCTACGTTACCGTCTTTTGACATATTTTTCAGGAGTTCAGGAGTTCAGGAGTTCAGGAGTTCAGGAGTTCAGGAGTTCAGGAGTTCAGGAGTTTAGGATGGATCGACCATAACTTGAAAGCATTTTACTTACTTCTTCAAGAAGTTCGTTTAGCTTTTCTGTAGAGCCATAACCCAAATCTTGTGCGAGTATAAGGTAATATCTGCATTCTTCCAATGAGCCTTGAGCAATATTCATAAATCTTGCTTTATCTTTTTGTCCTCTTTTTTTAAACCCTTCAGCGATATTTGCTGCGATGGAAACAGAAGCTCTTCGATATTGTGAAGTAAGTCCATAAAGTTCTTCTTTAGGGAAACCTTTCGAATAAGCATAGCTTTCAAGAACAAATTTATGCGCTTTCTGCCAAACTAAAAGATCTTTAAATGTTCGTGCTGGTTTCATAGATAAAAATTTTTTAAGAGTTATCTAAGTAAGACCAATTCAAAGCAATTCCTTACAAAAAAAATCAATTCTGAACTTCTGAATTCAGATTACTGATCATTAATCAAACCAAATCAATGTCCAATTTATTCTTTCTCTTCACTAAAGTTAAGATTGTGTATTCAGCAACTAAAACATCCTCCTGATTTTTCACTTCTACATCCCAGAAAACTACTCCAAAAGGAAAGAGATCAACTTCTCTTTGCTGACGAACTGTTTTTCTTTTTACAATGAGTTTAGTTTGGATTGTGTCTCCTGGAGCAACTGGTGCTAGGAATGCGAGATTCTCTAAACCATAGTTTAAAAGCACGGGGCCTTCATCAGGATGAACAAACTGTCCGGCAGCTGCCGAAAGAACGAAATATCCATGAGCCACAATTTTACCGAATAATGATCTGGAAGCTGCGTCTGGATCTGTATGAGCATAAAAGTGATCACCTGAAAGGTTGGCAAAATCTTCCACATCCTGATCTTTAACTTTTCGGACATCAGAAAGCAACGATTGCCCCACTTCCAGCTCCTCGAAATACATCTGGAATGGATGTTTAGGAGCTTCCTTAGTTTCAGCACCCTTTATGTGTTGCTGAACAATATTCATTAAAGTTGTTGGTGAACCTTGTAAGGCAATTCGTTGCATATTATGAAGTACCGCTCTGGCTCCACCAAGTTCTTCGCCACCTCCGGCTCGTCCGGGACCACCGTGAACCATGTGTGGCATCGGTGATCCATGTCCCGTAGATTCGCCCGCAGAATCTTTGTTGATAACCATAAATCGTCCATGATAAGGAGCGCAACCTAAAGTAATTTCTGCTGCTATATTATCATCCGCAGTAAATAAAGAAGCAACTAGCGAACCATCTGACTTATTAGCTAATTGAATAGCTTCTTCTGTAGAATCGTAAGGCATAATGGTAGTCATCGGACCAAAGGCTTCCACCTCGTGAACTTTATCAACTGTCATAGGTTGATGACAAACCAAAACTCTTGGGCTGGTGAATGCTCCTTCATGAGTTCCATTTGAAAAAATAGTATCCGTTACATCTTCCAGAACCGCAAGTTGTTCATCAAATCGCTGAGATTGTAAACTGGAAGCTAGCGGACCCATTCGCGTTTCTTTCTGAGTTGGATCTCCGATGGTTGTTTTAGAAAGAAACTTTTTTAAAGCTTCTGAAACATCTTCAACTCGTTCTTTTGGAACAATAGTTCTACGGATAGCGGTACACTTTTGCCCGGTTTTTACGGTCATTTCCATCCCGACTTCTTTTACAAAGAGATTGAATTCTTCCATATCCGGAGTGACATCCGGACCGAGAATGCATGCATTCAATGAATCAGCTTCCATATTGAACTGAACTGAATTAGCGACAATATTAGGATGGGATTTTAGCTTTTTTCCAGTAGTTGCTGATCCTGTGAATGAAACAGAATCCTGACTATTCAGATGATCTAAAAGATCTCCGGGTTTATCTGCGGCTATAAATTGAACGCTACCTTCAGGAAGAATTTCAGATTCAATAATATCTTTAAAAACTTCGTAAGCTAGGTAAGAACCAACGGGTGAAGGCTT
>Ga0189291_100320_pt1 | contig 22219 bp, 20 predicted proteins | sample UW1redminimetaG_FD_130331 | JGI IMG/M metagenome (GOLD analysis project Ga0189291, IMG submission 130331) | Marine microbial communities from the Costa Rica Dome - UW179B-red mini metaG | ecosystem: Environmental > Aquatic > Marine > Oceanic > Photic zone | place: Costa Rica: the Eastern Pacific... | reverse complement strand
TTTTTTTGGTGGATTAGTAAGAAACTCATCTAGTTTTTTTATTTCAGCTTCATGTTTATTAAAGTGTCCAAGCACAAAAAGTGCTTCCAGTAAAACATGCATTCCTTTTAGATACCATATAGGTTCTATGGCAAGCATATCAGTATTTTGGCGAAAAAGTTCTACCCATTTTGTTGAGTGGCGATATTGAAGTAAGAAATCCTGCACAATCAAGCTATACCAGGCATGAGATACATTTAAGTAATGCTTGCCAAAGAAATCCAGTTTTGAAGTATCTAATCCTTCAATTTCTTTTCTAAAAAAAGAAGAGATATTCTCGAAATCTTCTTTATTACGCACATGTCCTGCTTTTATATAAATTCCATAAAGTCTTAAGGCGAGATTGCTTAAAGATGTATACTCTGTCATCGATCTCAGGGTTATCTGAGTCTCATCGATCAATTGGTCAGCTCGATTTTTAAGACTTCTAGTGATATACTGGGATTCAATGATCTTTTCGAAAACTAAAGCTTCATATCGTAAAGTAGCCCTATAATGTTGAGCGGATAATTCTTTTGTTTTTTCAAGGATTTTTAGGCTCTGCTTATATAATCCTTTGTTATAAAGGATACGAGCATAGTCTAATTGCTCCCGAAGCTGAATGTCAACATTGTGATTAATATTGATCAATCTTAAGCTTATTAAAATTTGTTTGTAAAGATGAGCTTTTAAATTTGAAAGTTGTCTTTTTTGAATACCCTTTACTTTCTTAACAATTGAATCTTCATCGTAACCAGACTCCTTATCGAGCGCGTTAAAAAGCTGAATAAATTTTGCATCAGAACTACTTGTTCGTGTTGCATAGATTTTGAATCCCCGCTTTTCTGCTTTAGTTAAAGACTTTATAAGTTGGTAAAGATGATCATTAGGTTGGTTAGCCATTGTAAGAAAGAATTCTATATAAACGTGTTAATTAGTTGATAATATTTATTTTAAATATCTATAAAAAGGTCTTGGATATCGTAAATAACATAAAATCTTGTTTTTGATGAATGAGTCTGTCCAATACCTTCATTTCTTAATAAAGCACACTTTAGTTGCTGATTAAGCATATACAGATAAGTTAGAAATCCCCGCTATAATGCCAAACAAGCGAATACAAATTTTTGATACAACCTTAAGAGATGGAGAACAAGTTCCGGGTTGTCAGTTAAATACCAATGAAAAAATTGAGATTGCGAAAGCACTTGAAGCTCTTGGTGTTGATGTAATGGAAGTAGGATTTCCTATTTCTAGCCCGGGAGACTTTAAGTCAGTAAAGGAAATTTCAAAAGTCATTAAATATACCAGTGTTTGTGCACTTTCCAGAGCAGTGGAAAAAGATATAGAAGTAGCTGCAGAAGCTATAAAAGATGCTACAAAACCAAGAATTCATACAGGTATCGGAACATCTAACAGCCACATATTTAATAAATTGAAAACGACTCGGGAAAATGTTATTGACAGAGGAGTAGCGGCGGTTAAATTTGCAAAAAGATTTGTAGAAGATGTCGAGTTTTATGCAGAGGATGCAGGAAGAACTGATAATGAGTTTTTAGCTAAAATAATAGAACAGGTTATAGCAGCAGGGGCAACTGTGGTAAATATTCCTGATACAACTGGATATTGTCTTCCCTGGGATTACGGAAAGAAGATTAAATATCTATATGAAAATGTGAAAGGTATTGAGAACGTTACTATTTCTACTCACTGTCATAACGATTTAGGCTTGGCAACAGCAAACTCGATAGCAGGAGTTGAACATGGAGCAACTCAAGTTGAATGTACCATAAATGGTATTGGTGAAAGGGCAGGAAATGCGTCTTTAGAAGAAGTAGTAATGATTCTAAGACAACAAAAAGGGCTTAGTTACGATACCGGAGTTAATACACGATGTTTGAAATCAATAAGTGAGTTGGTCTCAGAAAAAATGAGAATGCCGGTTCAGCCAAATAAAGCAATTGTAGGTTCTAACGCTTTTTCACATTCTTCCGGCATTCATCAGGATGGTGTAATAAAAAGTCGAGAAACATATGAAATCATTGACCCGGTTGAAGTTGGAGTTAGTGAATCTTCAATTGTTCTTACTGCCCGAAGTGGCAGAGCGGCATTAAGATTCAGAGGTGAACGTTTAGGCTTTAAAATTAATAAAGAGGAATTAGAAGAACGATATCAGGAGTTTTTAGGGATTGCTGATTCAAAAAAAGTAGTTTTGGATAAAGATCTTATTTCACTGTTTTCACAAACGTCGTCTTCATTAACAGCATAAGATTTAGATAATGGGAAAAACACTATTTGAAAAAGTTTGGGATAACCATATTGTTGATTCGGTAGAAGGTGGACAAGAAATTCTTTATATAGACCGTCATTTTATTCATGAAGTTACAAGCCCACAAGCTTTTGATGGGATTAGAAACAGAGGAATTGGCTTGTTTCGAAAAGATAGAATTGTAGCAACAGCAGATCATAACGTTCCTACAAAAAATCAGCACCTGCCCATAAAAGATATACTTTCAAAATTTCAGGTTGATACGCTCATAAAAAACTGTGATGAGTTTGACATAGAATTATACGGACTTGGACATCCTTATCAAGGAATTGTACATGTGATTGGTCCGGAGCTTGGAATCACAAAACCGGGAATGACCATTGTATGCGGAGATAGCCATACATCAACGCACGGAGCATTTGGAGCAATCGCTTTTGGTATTGGTACCTCTCAAGTCGAACAAGTGATGGCAACCCAATGCTTATTACTGCAAAAACCAAAAACGATGAGAATTACTATTGATGGAGAACTTGACGATGGGGTATTTTCCAAAGACATTATTCTCTACATCATTTCAAAACTAAGTACCGCCGGTGGAACCGGATATTTTGTTGAATATGCTGGGTCTGCAATACGTTCACTTTCTATGGAAGCTCGAATGACAATTTGCAATATGAGCATTGAAATGGGGGCCAGAGGCGGGATGATTGCTCCGGATGACATCACCATTAATTATATAAAAGGAAGAGAATTTGCACCTAAAGGGAAGGAATTTGATCGAGCAGTGAAATATTGGAAAACACTGTATAGTGATGAAGATGCGACTTTCGATAAAGAATATTCGTTTAAAGCCGAAGACATTAAACCAATGATTACCTACGGAACAAACCCGGGAATGGGAATTGGAATTACCTCAGCTATTCCGAGCGGCAGTGAAGTAGAGAATAATGTTTCCTTCCAAAAATCCTTGGACTATATGGGATTAAAAGCCGGAGAGTCTTTAATTGGGAAAAGCATCGACCATGTTTTTATAGGAAGTTGTACCAATAGTAGAATTGAAGATCTTAGAATTGTAGCTGGGTTTGTTTCAGGTAAAAAGAAAGCTCCACATGTTACCGTTATGATCGTGCCCGGTTCAAAACAGGTTGAAGCTCAAGCCAGAGAAGAGGGGATTCATCGAATACTGGAGGATGCAGGTTTTGAGTTAAGAGAACCGGGATGCTCAGCGTGTTTAGGGATGAATGACGATAAAATTCCTGAAGGAGAGTACTGTGTGTCTACTTCAAACAGGAACTTTGAAGGTCGTCAAGGCCCCGGAGCACGAACTATGTTAGTTAGCCCTTTAACTGCAGCAGTTATCGCGATAGAAGGAAAAATCGTGGATACAAGAGAATATGTAAATCAGCAGGTGCCCGCATAATGGAAAAATTTAATGAATTGAAAAGTTCAGTAGTTCCATTGCCAAACCAAGATATTGATACAGATCAAATCATCCCTGCTCGGTTTTTGAAATCAACAAGTAGAGAAGGTTTCGGTAAAAATCTTTTTAGAGATTGGAGATTTGATTCTGAGGGAAACCAAAAAAAAAGATTTTGTGTTGAATGATCCTCTCTACTCCGGGAGTATTTTAGTAGCGGGTAAGAATTTTGGATGTGGATCGAGCCGTGAGCATGCTGCTTGGGCATTATATGATTACGGTTTTCGCGCAATTGTTTCCAGTTACTTCGCAGATATTTTTACAGGTAATGCATTAAACAATGGTCTTTTACCGGTACAAGTAAGTGATGATTTTCTAAAAGAGATCTTTAATAAGATAGAAAAAAATTCAAATGCTGAAATCTATATCAATCTTAAAGAACAATTAATATCTGTAGTTGGCACAGACCTAAAAGAAGAATTTGAGATTAATGCATATAAAAAAACTTGCTTGCTTAATGGATACGATGATATTGATTACCTGATCAGTAAAAAGAAGGCTATAAAACAATTTGAACAGAAACACCGAGAATTTTAGAGAAATGAAAAAAAATATAGCTGTACTGCCGGGAGATGGGATTGGTCCCGAAGTGGTTAAACAAGCAAAGAAAGTATTAGACGTAATTGCACAAAAATACGGTCATGATTTTAAGTATGATGATGCTTTAGTTGGTGCAAGTGCTATCGATCAAACCGAAGATCCTTTACCTGAAGAAACGATCGAAATTTGTAGAAATGCTGATGCCGTTCTTTTTGGGGCAATTGGTGATCCAAAATATGATAATGATCCGAAAGCAAAAGTAAGACCTGAACAAGGACTTTTAAGACTTAGAAAGGCTTTGGGACTTTACGCGAATATACGTCCTGTTCAGTTATTCGAATCATTAGCTCATCGTTCTCCTTTAAAAGAAGAGAGAATTAAAGGGACGGACTTAGTGGTGTACCGGGAGCTAACAGGAGGAATTTATTTCGGCGAAAAGGGAAGAAGTGAGGATGGTAATTTAGCTTTTGATCACTGTGAGTATACTATTTCTGAGATTGAAAGAATCTCAGAAATGGCTTTCGAGGCAGCAATGAGAAGACGAAAGAAACTGACTTTGGTAGATAAAGCAAATGTTCTTGAAACATCACGTCTTTGGCGCGAAACTGTTCAGGTTATGGCTGTAAATTATCCTGAGGTTAAAGTTGAATATTTGTTCGTAGATAATGCAGCTATGCAGGTTATTCAGCGGCCTACTCAATTCGATGTAATTTTGACTGAAAATATGTTTGGAGATATTATTTCTGATGAGACCAGTGTAATTACTGGCTCTATTGGTTTACTACCTTCGGCATCGGTAGGGGAGCAAACATCTTTATTTGAACCTATCCATGGAAGTTACCCTCAAGCTGCCGGTAAAGATATCGCCAATCCAATTGCTACTATTCTTTCTGCAGCATTGATGCTGGATAGTTTCGAACTTTTCAAAGAAGCTAACTCTATTCGAACAGCTGTAAATAGATCTATCAGCCAAGGATTAGTTACTCCCGACCTTAATCCATCCAGTCATATAACTTGTTCAAGGGCAGGTGATGTGATCAGCTTATTGATAGAAGCCGAAGTACCAAAAGAAGTAAATTTTGAAAATATGTTTGAGGGAAGCTTACCAGTAATTTAGTAAGCTAAATCACTGGTATTTTCGAAATACCAAAATCCGTCTATGATATCTAAATATACTCCATCGAATCCTGCATCGAGGATTCTTTGGGTATAGGAATTATCGTTTCCGTAAATAATTTTTTTCCAATCTTTATTCCAATACTTAACTTTAAAATTTCCGGGCCAATTAGGATTCTCTGAATCGATCCAACTCAGTTCTTCTTTATTCCAATCAGACTCCCAATAGAATCTGTAATCTTCTGCCTCGCCTATGCTCATATAACTAATTAGAAGCCGCTTACCACCATCTGCTTTAATTCTGATCTTATCAAGATCCTCTTTTGTGAGAATACTGCTATGAAAAAAAGCATCCATTATGAACACATCAAAATTTGTGCTGCTAAGTGCGGATAAAAGCTCATCTTTTGAATCATAGTTCTCATAATTCAGCAAATACAAAAAGTTTTTTGCATCCGAGAGAGAATTTATATTGCGATTATTTTCATTTTTTACGAACTCATTTGAATCGGGGATATAAGTTAATTCTCTTTCTGGAGCAGAAAAAGAGATAAATCCATTAAGGGAGTTTCGTTCGTAGGAGCGTTTTATTTTTTGATCTTCATCGGTATAATCGGTAACTAAAACGGTTTTCCCATCTCGTTTTGCCGTTCGTAGAAATTCAAGTAAGTATTCACGGCTATCTTGTGGGGTGAGCGTATTATCTCCATCATAACCAAAAATGAGGCTTTCCTGACCTACTCCATCAATAGCAGAAAGATAATCATCAGCTTGCTCGCCGGTTCTTTTAACGAGCAGATCATGACCATTTTGAGGAATAACAATAAAATCCGGATCTTGCTTTCGAGCAAATTCAGCAATTTCAATTACGAAACTCCGCATTTCAGCTCTATAATCAATTTTTTCTTTAGGAGAAGAAGATGCACAGCTTAAAAAAACAGACAAAAAAAACAGATAGAAAAAGTACTTCATTTTTTATTTGATGAACAAGATGATATCTATACTTTTGGTGAAAGAAATAGAGGTTAATATTGCAAGAACAATTTAAACAGGCGCTAGATAATTTAAAAGAATTTTGGAAATTTGATTCCTTTCGCGAAGGACAGGACCAGGCAGTACAATCTGTATTTAAAGCAATGGATACTCTTGTATTATTTCCAACCGGTGGAGGAAAATCTCTTTGCTATCAAGTGCCTGCAACTGTTTATGAGGGAATGACTTTAGTGATTTCGCCACTTGTGGCGTTAATGCAGGATCAGGTTAAACAGCTGAGTGATCAGGGTATTTCTGCAACCTTTATTAACAATACAATTCCATTCTATGAAGTGGAGCAAAGATTAGTTAATGCACGTAATGGAATGTATAAGCTACTGTATTGCGCACCGGAGAGATTAGGAACAGAACTTTTTCAGAATGAATTACCTCAACTTAATATCGACCTAGTTGCTATTGATGAAGCTCATTGTGTTTCAGAATGGGGCCATGATTTTAGACCTGCTTACCGAGATATTAAGATAAACCTTGAATCTATTTCTGAATCTGCTTCATGGATCGCACTCACAGCTACTGCAACTCCTGAAGTTCGAAAAGACATTCTGGAAAACTTAAAATTTGATCAGCCAAATATAATTTCATTGGGTTTTAAGCGACCAAATTTGAAATGGTGGGTGGTTGAAACTCAAAAAACCAGAGAAAAGATGATAGCCGGTGTAACAAAAGCTTCAACAAAAGGAGATGGGTTGATCTATGGAGGAACAAGAAGAAATTGTGAATATTGGGCAGATTTTTTCACTAATAAAGGACTACAAGCAGAAGCTTATCATGCAGGCGTAGAAAGTCAATTGCGAAAAGAGATTCAGGAACGATGGATAGCAGGCAATACACCTTTAGTTGTTGCAACCAATGCTTTTGGAATGGGAATCGATAAACCCGATTGTCGTTATGTTATTCATGAAACCATGCCTTATTCAATTGAAGCCTATTATCAGGAAGCAGGAAGAGCCGGACGCGATGGCAATGAAGCATTTCCTATTCTTTATTACAAACCTTCTGACTATACAGCTGCAAAAAATAGGATTGAGCAAAGTTATCCTATCAGAGAACAATTGGAAAAAGTATATCAAACTTTATGCGATAGTTTCGAACTTGCAGAGGGAGCGTTAATGATCTCGAGTGAAGAGCTGGAGATGAGTGCGCTTCAAGTCAGATCAAAAGAATCTCCGGGTATTATCAGATCTTCGCTAAGACTTCTTGAAAAATTTGGGATTATAGCTTGGCAACAAAGTGTAAAACCGGCTTTCTCGATTCAGTTTACTTTAAGTCAACCCATGTTGCAAAAGTTTAAGGAACGATGTAACAACACAGATAAAGCCGAGTTTGTGGATAAATTAGAAAGGACGCTTGATTCTCAGGCTTTTTACGACATGATTGAGATAGAAGAAGAAAAACTTATTTCTGCACTCGATATCAATAGGAACGGACTTATCAAAGCTTTGAATGTACTTATGCAAAGCGATCATGTACTGATATTCACAGTAAAAGAAGAACGTGATATCGTAAGAATATTAGAAGCTCGTTCTTCGAAACTTCCAATAACTAAGAAAGAAGTTGAACAGCACAGAAATGTTTTGCTGTCTAAATTGGATAAAATGAATGAATTTGTAAATTCTGAAACTTGCAGGGAGATATTCTTAAGAAATTATTTCGGAGACATAAACGCTCAACCGTGTGGTCATTGTGATAATTGTTTAAAAAGCGACAAGTATTCATCCAATCATTTTGTAAATAATAGTTTAGTAAATAAGATAGTAGATGAACTTAGACAGAAAGAATCAACGATGGAAGAGCTAAGAACTATTTCTGAAGCAAATAGAGAAGATATAAAGGCTGTGCTATCCTTTCTAATAAAGGAAAATAAGATTAAAAAAAGTGTCGATAAACCAGATGCTTACTCTTTGGCTTGAGCCTTCAAAGCCCTTAGAGAATCTTGTCTATTAAATCTGGACATTTCTCTTTCAAGCCTTGCCAGCACTGTATCAGTCCTGATTTGTTGCTTAGTTAATTGTGATTGATAGAATTCATGAGAAGATCGAAACAACGTATCACTTATATCATATTTCTTAAAAATTTCTTCATTCAATGAATCTATAACTGAACTAGAAGCACCACGCTCTTGATAAATGCTAAGAAGTTCAAGCTCATAAAAGAGATCTAAATATACGTCCTCATCCAAAAGCTGATCCGGCTTTGTAATGTTTGTCTCCTGAGTACATGAAAGTGATATCAGTACAGTAATTATTAATAAAAACGATCTCTTCAAAAGCTTAAGAAGGATTTTTAGGGTTTAAAGGTCGCATAATGATCTCATTTATAAGGAAATTGTCAGGTGTTTCCAGTACATGAATCAGGGTATTAGAAACATCGGATGCCTGCATCATATTAGGATGCTGATCTACTTCGTCAATAGCATCAAAAAAGTTTGTTGCAATAGAACCGGGAAAGAAGCATGATACTTTAATTCCATCATAACGTAATTCCTTAAAGAGTGAATCACTGAATCCACGCAATCCATATTTTGTAGCATTATATGCTGAAATTTGTGGGTTACCCATCAAACCAGCAATAGATGAAATATTTACGATATGGCAAATGTTGTCATTCTGCTTCATTAAAGGAACTATTAACCGAGTTAAATAAAAAATCGCTGACAGATTTACATTCAACATTTTGTCCCATTCTTCGATCTTTAAATCATCAACATTAGCAAAATATCCCAAGCCCGCATTATTGATTAAAATATCGGGAGTGTGTTCATTTGAAAAAGTTTTATCTACCCATTTCTCCAACTCTTTACTATTGGTTACATCTTGTTGAACAGGTATAAACTGATCCCCAAGTTGCTTCTTAATCTCAGTCAATTTATCGATGCTTCTTGCAAGCCCATATACTTTTGCGCCTTTTTCAACAAGGTCTCTGGAAAATTCTGCACCGATTCCACTACTTGCTCCAGTAACTATTGCTATTTTTGATTTTAAATTCATACTGTCCGTTAGATTGATTATTCTCACTCTGTTCTAAATGTAATACAAATTCATGAGCAAAATCGATTCATTAAATTCAAAAAAAACACTTTTTGTTGATATTGGAAACTCATCAATAAAAGTTGCTTTCACAGAGGATGGAATCTGGGAAAAAGTTAATGACAGCTTTAAGTCGGTTACGTATTTAATATCGTGGCTGAATAGTCATCTTGATTCTGTAGAAAAATTGATCGTAGCAAGCGTACGAAAAGATCATTTTTTGCTTCTAAAAAACCAAGTTACAGATTTAAAAATAGTCCATATCTCCATTCAGGATATAGATTTTGACACATTAAATTATACTACTCTGAATACACTTGGCATTGATAGATATCTGGTTTGCCTGGGAGCTTACCATCAAGTTAAAAAAAGTGTTGTTGTCATAGATGCGGGAAGTGCTTGTACTATTGATATGATGGACGGAAAGGGGATTTTTCAAGGTGGAGTAATTATGCCGGGTTTGCAAAGTATTTTAAATATTTTTAAATCGTCTGCTCCGGAACTTCCCGAGATCAGCCCTGAAATTCCTAAAATATGGCCGGGAAAGTCTACAGCCGAGTCGTTACAATGGGGGCAGGTTTCTCTTTTCAGGGATGGGATGAGATCGTCATTAGAACGCTATAAAGAAGAATTTGGAGAATTCAGCTTGTTCATTACAGGTGGGGATTCAAAAATTGTATCAAACTTGATTTCAATACCATCAAAAAGAGATGAATTCCTGATCTTTAAAGGAATGAAAGCTTTTATTGGCGGTTAGAAAGTTTTTCATTGATCAACGCTAATACCATATCTAAAGCTACTTTATTTTTTCCTCCACGAGGGATGATCACATCAGCATAGCGCTTGCTAGGTTGTACAAACTCTAAGTGCATTGGGCGTACAAACTTTTGATATTGCTCCATTACGCTTTCAACCGAACGTCCACGATCATTAATATCTCGCTTCAGCCTGCGAAGTAATCGAATATCGTCATCGGTATCAACAAAGATTTTCACATCCATCAAGTCCAACAGATCCGGCTCACTGAATATCAAAATCCCATCAACCAAAATAACTTCCCTGGGAGTTATTGTTTTTGTCTCTTCTTTTCTAATATGCTTTGAAAAATCATACTGTGGAACTTCAATCGGATAACCCTCACTAAGTGCATTTATATGACGTATAAGAAGTTCTGTTTCCAGAGAGGCTGGATGATCAAAATTCTGCTTTATTCGTTCTTCAAAAGGAAGGTGTTTGAGATCACGATAGTAGGAATCATGTTGTAATAAAAGGTGCTTTTCGAACCCAAGCGTTTCAGAAATAGTATTTACTACCGTAGTTTTTCCTGAGCCGCTACCACCGGCAACTCCGATAATCAGTGGTTTAATCATTAGCTGAAGTTGCCTTTAAAGAATAGCTTTCGTCTTGCTCTTGTTTGTATTGTTTGATCGCTCGGTAAATAGCTGATGCAATTAGAACTACACCTCCCTTATCACTTTGATCAGTCAAAAACCTCAAATCAGCAGGGTTTGTTAAAAAACCGGTTTCAACTAAAATTGCAGGCATAGTTGATTGATAAAGTACTACCAAGCCTTTTTGACGAACTCCACGAGATTTCCTTTGAGCTCTGTTTTTGAGTTGATCTTCAACCATGTAAGCAATGCGTTCACTGTTACCAATGTTACCACTATGGGCCAATTCATAAACGATCAAATCTTCTTCAGATAAATCTTCTACTACTTCATGATCAGCATAAATCTGATTTTCCTCTTTCATTACTTCGAAAGAACGATCGCTACGATCTAGCCCGAGAAAAAAAACAGATGCTCCTCGAACAGAAGATTGGGTCCATGCATCAGCATGAATGGAAACAAATAAATCTGCTTCAGCCCGATTTGCAATACTTCCGCGCTCCCAAAGGTCTACAAATTCGTCGGACTCTCTTGTATAAATTACTTCTACATCTGGTAAACCTCTTTCGATATAATATCCGAGTTTTTTTGCAATAGCCAATACAACGTCTTTTTCTTTGGCACGTTTTTTATATCCAAGATTCCCCGGATCATGTCCTCCGTGACCAGCATCAATTACAATTTTATCAAATTTGAGTTTATCTCTTACTGGATTATATGTATCAGTACTAGATCTAGAATCTAATACAGTAGTAATTTTAGGTTCTTCCATGGGCTCAATGCTTTCGTACCAATTTTTTGCAAGAAATTGTTGAGAATAAATATCCAACTCATCATAATCGGTCTCTGTAAGTCCTACCAAAAGGTGATCCCCGTTCATATCGGGATAAGCGTCAGCTATATAGGAATAATCTTCCCCCAAGTAAATATCGACTCCAAAGCCATAATCAAGCTTATATAAAATAACCTGATCTACTTTTTCTCCGGCTTCAGGCATCTTAATACCAGTCGTATCAATATTACCATATAGTACCATTTGAACGAGATCGGGAGCGGGTTGAATAACTTCAAATGAGTCAATTGCCTGCGAGAAATGATATCGAATTACTGCACCTTTTCCATCGCTTCGGTCTACTGTAGAAATACGAGAAAGTGAAGTTTGAGCTACAACAGGAGCACTTAATGCAATGTAGAAGCAAAGAAAAACAAAAGAAAACGTACAATAAGAATGAATTTTTGACATTCTTCTGTGGGTATTTTTGTTAAACATAATTTTGTAGATGATTAACTCAATTTAAGGTATTCTTAGATGCATAAAAAGCATGATTTTAAAAGTGCTAAACGTTTAGATTTCAATAAATTTTATTCTTTTATTGTATGATGATACAAAAGTAGTACATTTGTGAAATTTTAATCTAAACTCATACTCCGATCAGTACAAGATCTAGAATTTATATTCTTCGGCTTAAACGTTGGGCCGGTAGAGTAAAGACACTATCGATTGCCTATTGGGCAAAAACAGTTGATGCTACGGCTGTCTTTTTGAGATTTGCCAGTAGAAAATTGCGTCAGATAATTATTCCTATTCAAACTATTTTTGGGTTTAAGATTATTAATAATCAGTCTGCTCAAAAAATTGTTGGTTTAAGTACTTTTCTTACTGAAACAGACCAGAAGATCCAAGAGCTTCCTAAATCGTATCGAGAGTTATTTGATCTGAATAAACAGGTAGATCAGGAACTTTACGTAAATGCCTCAGATAATATCCGTGGCGTTGGGAAAGCCTACGAAGCATGGAAACAAGGATTTCCAAGTAGTGTAGCTTTAATAGGAGAAAAGGGAAGCGGTAAGTCAACATTAAGTCATCTTTTAAAAGAAGAGTATTTTAAGGATGAGAAGGTGATCAATATTGAGATCAAGCAATCTACTTGGAAAATTGAACAAATACTGAGCCTTTTAGGAAGTAGTTTTGAAATTACTGATGTAAATCGTCCGGAAACAATTGTTAATGCAATCAATGCCCGAGATGAAAAAGTTATTGTTAATTTGGAAGGACTTCAGAAACTGTATCTGAGAAATATAAACGGTTTTGATGCCTTGGATGCACTTTGGTTGATCATCTCTGAGACAAAAGAGAAAGTATTTTGGATGGCAACCTGTTCCAGATATGCCTGGGAATTCCTGAATAAAATTGAAGGCATAGAAACACATTTTACCCATGTTTTTCTTACTGACGCCCTAAGCGAAGCAAATATTACGAGCGTGATATTAAACAGACATAATAAAAGCGTTTATAAGCTTAATTTTGAAGCCGACGAGTCTACACGAAGATCACGGAATTATAAAAAGAGACTTAACGATCCGAAAGCTGTTCAGGAATATTTGAAAGAAATTTATTTTGAAAGATTGGCTGATATCACAGAGGGGAATACTTCAGTAGCAACAATTTTATGGCTTCGATCTATCAAAAAAGTGGAACGTAGAACAATTACAATATCTCCGTTTCAACCGGTAAATATTGAAACTTTGGAAATTTTAAAACCAGAGACATTATTTACTCTTGCTGCAATTGTATTACATGATACGCTCAAGGTAGCTGAGCTATGCAGGGTTCTGAATTTGACATTAGCTCAAAGCAGAGTTTTATTATCCAGGCTGAAATCTCGAGGTGTTTTGATCGAAGAGGAAAGCGGATATTATTTGAATCAACTTGTATATCGCCAAGTGTTAAGACTGTTGAAACGAAGAAACATTATCCATTGATCATGAAAAGAATACTCACATATTCCATATTTCTGGTTTTCAGCTTAAGCTCTTTTATGCTTAACGCTCAGGATACGCTTAGTACCGTACAACCTGATTCTGCAGTTACTGATTCTTCAAATGTTCTTAACATAAAGCCTAAGATCGTTTCTTTTGAAGAGCTATTTTCTACCGGTAAGATCATTTCTTCTATTATTGTTCTTATTCTAGCTTTTTTGCTTAACAGATTTATCACTTTTCTTCTGGGTAAACTGGCAGAAAACCAGGCATCTTACCGATTGCTTATAAAAAGGCTCATACCATTTTTGAATGTAGCATTATGGTCCGTGGCTCTTTTTATAGTGATTGGGGGAATTATCAATCCACCTGTTGAAACGATATTAACTGTTGGGGCATCCATCGGTATAGCTGTAGGTTTTGCTGCGCAGGATATACTAAAAAATATTTTTGGTGGATTTATCATCATTCTGGATAGTCCGTTTCAGGTTGGTGATAAGATCGAAATTGACGGATATTATGGAGAGGTGACTGGAATCGGACTTCGATCTACCCGAATTGTAACTCCGGATGATTCATTGGTTACCATTCCAAATGCAGATATCGTGAATAATTCAGTTTCAAACTCGAATACCGGAGCCTTAGATTGCCAAGTGGTGGCCTCTATTTATCTGCCAGCTGATTCTAACATAAACACCGTTAAAGAAGTAGCATACAAAGCGGCGATCTCTTCCCGATATGTGTATCTAAACAAACCTGTGGTTGTGATTACAGAAAATCAAGTGATCGATAAAAACTACATCATTCATTTAAAAGTGAAAGCTTATGTGTTGGATATTCGTTATGAATTTCTGTTGAAAGGAGAGATCACAGAACTTATACTTACAGAACTTAATAGAAGACAACTATTGCCAAGAAGTGTCCCCATCAAACAACCTGAATAATAATTATTATGAAGATCTTAAAGACGTTCGCAGTTCTTTTTTTAGCTGTGATGATTTCCTGTGCACCAAAATCGGAAAACTCTGAAATGGATGACCTGCTCTCAAAATATACGGAGTTTACTCTTACTACCGATCTCTCAAAACTTAGTGAGAATGAAAAGAAAATGATTCCACTTTTGATCGAAGCTGGCAAAGAGATGAACAAAGTGTTCTGGCTTCAGGCATATGGCAAAAAAGGAGAATTATATAGTTTTTTATCAGAAAAAGAAAAGCAGTTCTTTGATATCAATTATGGTCCATGGGATAGGTTAGATGGAAACGAGCCATTTATTGATGGAGTGGGTGCAAAACCAGCCGGAGCGAACTTCTATCCTGCTGATATGACCAAAGAGGAATTTGAAGCCTGGGATTCTGAAGATAAGAACAGTCTGTATACATTGGTTCGAAGAGGAGAAGGCGGAGAATTAATAACCATTCCTTACAACGAAGCTTTTGAAGAGTATCATCAAAAAGCAGCTGCTAAACTTAGAGAAGCCGCAGAATTTGCCGATGATGAAGGACTTAAGAACTATTTGATGTTGCGCGCGGATGCCTTAGAAAGCAATGAGTATCAGGAAAGTGACTTGGCTTGGATGGATATGCAGAACAACGGAATTGATATTGTAGTTGGACCAATTGAGAATTATGAAGATCAATTGTATGGGTATAAAGCAGCAAACGAAGCGTTTGTGTTGGTGAAGGATAAAAGTTGGAGTGAACGACTCTCAAAATACACAGCAGTTCTTCCTGAACTCCAAAAAGGATTACCTGTTGATGCTAAGTACAAAAAAGAAACTCCCGGGAATGATTCTCAGTTGAATGCATATGATGTGATTTATTACGCAGGAGATTCAAATGCCGGTTCTAAAACCATTGCCATCAATCTACCGAATGATGAAGAAGTTCAGCTTAAAAAGGGAACTCGGCGTTTACAGTTAAAAAATGCGATGCAGGCTAAATATGATAAGATCCTTGTTCCAATTTCGAAAGTGCTAATCGATGAAAGTCAGCGACAGTTAATCACATTTGATTCCTTTTTTGGAAATACCATGTTTCATGAAGTTGCTCATGGGTTGGGAATCAAGAATACCATTACAGGTAATGGAACAGTTCGAGAAGCACTGAAAAACCATGCGTCGGCTTTAGAAGAAGGAAAAGCAGATGTACTGGGATTGTATATGGTGAAGTCGTTAAGAACTCAGGAAGGAATGATTACGACAGGAAGCATTGAGAATGATTACGTTACTTTTTTAGCGAGCATCTTTCGTTCTATTCGCTTTGGTTCTTCCAGTGCACACGGTAGAGCAAATCTAATTCGATTCAACTTCTTCCAGGAAATGGGAGCATTTACTTACAATGAAGAAGCTGAAACCTACGCCATCAATTTTGATAAAGTAGAAGCAGCCGTTGATGCTCTTTCAGAAAAGATTCTTACGCTACAAGGAAATGGAGATTACGATGCCGTGGATGCTTTTGTAACCAAATATGCCGTTCGAACTCCACAACTGGAAGCTTCTCTAGAAAAACTATCCGAGCAAAGCATCCCCGTTGATATCGTCTTTAATCAGGGAGTTGAAATACTGGGGTTATAGAGTATTTTGTCATTTCGAACGGAGAGAAAAATCTAAATATAAGCATTATTGAGAACGTTAGATTTCTCGGTCATCCACTTGCTAGCGGATTCAACTCGAAATGACAACAACAACAACAAAATGACGTCTTCCTGAACTGGTTTCAGGATCTGTAGAGGAAATATTTAGAATATAGCCAGTTTTTAAAGCAGAGTATTAAAAATATGGATTCCAGATCAAACCCGGAATAACCTGTCTTCTCCTTGAAAAATGGCACAAATATGTTCGTTAATTCCCCTCCTGATGCAGGAGGGGCGAACTATATTGTTAAGTAAATGTGTCGAAAGATTGGGGAGGTCAAAAGAAAGATAGAAATTAATAATTTTCTGTACCCTTTGTGGTTAGCCTTATCACTTCGCATAAATAGAGAAAATAGTCGGGCGTTTATGAAGCTCCGGCTTTTCAGAAGATTTCCATTCAGAGATCGGTTTCGTAGCAATTTCTTCAGTTTCTAAGGTGATATCAGCTGCTACACTGAACCAGGTTTGCGGAGTGCAACTTTCCAATACCGCTTTAAATAACTCATTATTTCGATGAGGAGCTTCCATGAATAATTGAGTACGATCGTGTCGCCGTGATTCTCCTTCAAGCTGAACCAACATCTGCTTTCGCTTATTGGAATCAATAGGAAGATAACCGTGGAATGAAAAAGACTGACCGTTAAAACCGGAAGCCATCAACGCGAGTAAAATTGAAGATGGTCCAACAAGAGGAACAACTTTGATTCCATTTTGATGTGCCATTTTTACTAGTTTTGCACCGGGGTCAGCAACTGCAGGTGCTCCGGCTTCAGAAAGTAGGCCGACATCCTTACCGGCTTTGAGAGGTTTCATGAACGAAAATATTTCAGTATCCGGAGTGTTCTTATTCAGTGGGTAGAAATCAATTTTATACTCAGGAATAGTATCGCCCACCCATTGCAAAAATTTGACCGAGGTCTGAATATTTTCCACTACCAACGAATCCAGTTTTCTAAGAATAAATAAAGTGTATTCAGGAATTGCGTTGTTTTCGGAAGTTTTACCCAGTGTGGTTGGAATTAAATAAAGCGTTCCTTTCATGCGTCAACTCGTTCTATGTTAAAATCGTCCGCAGTTTCATCTGCACTTTTTCTGTTGATATACTTTTGAACCCGTACACCTGCAATTAAAGTCACAATCAAGCCCAGAAATGCTACACCTCCGTTGAACAAGGATGTTTTAACCTGAAGTTCATAAGTTGGAAGAAGTACAATTTCAGGATAACCACCTTTTCGGTATCTTAGCTCGACCCTTGCTTTTTCAAGTAGCTGTTGTGCCATTTGAATTGAAAGCGTCATTTTTCGTTCGATTCTGGTGCCCGAATTCGTTTCGAAAGCGATAACGATATATCCGTTACTTTGAGCAGCAATCTGCTTTACTTCCATATCAAGAACTTCTGCTTCATAGCTAATTCCTTCCTCAACGGTATCTTTGGCACCGACATATACCAGAGCTTGTTGCGATACTAGAAAAAATAGGTAAGCAGGAATCAGCCAGTAAAAAGTGAGTAATCTATATTTTGACATCATTGATTCCTTTCAATTTCTTTAACAGTAGTTTCGTACAAAGCAGGATCCCAGATCAAGCGTTGTTGGTAATCCTCCTGCATGTGATTGGCAGAAAGATGAATAAAAAATGCTACCGGAAGTTGATCAAAAAATACCGCTTGTGCGGATGTATGTCCGTCGTAAATCGAGGTGCCGAAATCGATACCACTCAGCATTCCCATCCGGTTGTCATAAATAGCACCGTAATTGCTGAAACTTCGTTTGATAGCTTCTCCGCCAAATACCCATTTCATTTTCTCTTTAACACCTTGTGATACTTCAACAGATATCAACTCTTCCTTTTGAAGTGATGCCATCAGTTTAGCCATTTCCATTGCCGTAGTTTGAGGGAAATCTGCTAGTGCATCTTTTTCCTGAATAAAACTCAGGTTGAGTCGCTCATTTTCAAACAGTTCTTTCGTTTCTGAATTAAAGGTATCATCAGTATTAAATTTGGTTGCTAACTCAACGATATCGTAATAGGAAACAGAAACGGAAGTGTCAGAAATTGTTGGTTGTATGGAAAGATATAATCCTGAAAAGGGAAGAGGTGCTTCTGTAGTTTCAAGTTCTAAACTGTTCATCAAGTTGATAATGTTTTCTTCACCTAATTTGAACCAAACGTAATCGGCGATGGCAAGTCCATTGGATTCGATCATTACTGCTACTGCTTCATCTAAAGTTAGCTTGCCATCTTCTGATCGTGCTTCCAGAAGTTCAATACTGGAATTGTAAGCATTCTCACTGATCTGCGGGAGAAAAAATCGCTGAATGTCCTGAATGTCAACTTCTTCGTCTGGATCGATCTCGTTAGCCTGAACTTGTCGTTCGTATTCAATGAGCAAAAATAAATTAGACATTGCACCCTGAGCACGGGGAATTTCTGCTCCGTAATAAATTCCGGAGTCAGGTTGGTCTATATTAAAACTCACCACCGACATATATTCCGGATGTTCACCGATGAATTCTGTTAAACCCTTTAGCGAAAAAGTTTTCTCTACATATTCATAGCCCTCCCGCATTCCGTCGGTATTGGAAAAAAGAGTTTTAAAGGCTGAATAATTTGGGATTCCGGCAGCCAAAACGATAACTATGGTTGCTGCCACAAAAACGAGGAAGAACTTAAGGGCTCTCTTCAAAACAAAAAGTAATTATTGATTTAAATTCTGATATCGGTAAAGATACGAATAACCAATAACCATATTTGAAAAAGGATCGTTGATTTATAGCTTTTCATTTTGCGATCAAAGCATGAAAATTAATATGCCACAGAAGCACAAAATCATAAAGAAAAAAGTATATTCCAAAAACGAGTGAGAACGGATTAACCCATCCCTGTCCCTTCCCTTCGTTGAGGGAAGGGGACTTCGTAACGAAAAATTTTACTAACTAAGAAAACCTTCGAAATATATAGAAATGAGTTATTTGAGTTTCTCTCGCTGATCTTAGGGACCCGAGCTGTTCGGTAGACAGGAGAACAAGAGTGGGTCAGGAAACATAAACACAAAATCACGGAATTTATATACAGGTATACTCTGGTGGGACTTGCTAACGGCATCCGCCAACTGGCGGGAAAGTCCCTGCTTGATTATAGATAAGATTACAATTTCGAACATAAGCTGGAAAGGGCTTCAGCCCTTGGGTTTTAAGTTCGTTACCTGATGAAAATAAACCTCGTTCAACACAGAGCGTGTGGAACGAGTTAGAAAATATTTAATAAAGAATTCCTGATTTTCTCGTTACGAAACCATCCTCATTAACTGAGCGCATAACCAGGCACCAAAAGTTCCAACTCCATATCCCAGAACTGCGAGTAAAACCCCAACAGGAGCAAGTGCCGGAGAGAAGGCAGATGCTACAATCGGGGCAGAGGCAGCTCCACCTACATTAGCCTGACTTCCTACCGCAGTAAAGAAGAACGGTGCTTTAATGAGCTTTCCAACTCCAAGTAACACGATCACATGAATAATGATCCATACAAAACCAATTGCGAAGAATCCGGGTACATCAGCAAAAGCATTCAGATCCATTTTCATACCGATGGTCATAACTAAAATGTACAGGAACAAACTTCCAATCTTGGAGGCTCCTGCACCTTCCAGTTCTCTTGCTTTAGTAAATGAAAGAGCAAACCCACCGAGAGTTGCTACAACAATGATCCAGAAAAAGGATGAGTTCAAACTTAATCTGCTTAACATAGGAGCATTTTCGGTTACCCAGGGTCCTACTGAATCACCAACAAGATGCCCGATTGCAGTAATTACAAATGCAATGGCTGCTATTTTAGTTAGATCAACAAGAGTGGCAACTTTCGCAATGCTTGCCTGATAATCAGCTACGCTTTTTTTCAAAGCTTCAATGGCAGAAGAATCAGCTTTGAACCATTTGTCTACTTTATCACTCATTCCTGCACCATAAAGCAAAAAAGCCATCCAGATATTTGCAACGATGATATCCACGGTGATCATGGCACTGAATAAGGTATCGCTTGGGTCAAAAACTTCATACATGGCAGTCTGATTTGCTCCGCCACCAATCCAACTTCCGGCAACGGTTGAAAGTCCACGCCATACTTCTTCAGGACCGGTTCCTCCAACAATATCAGGATTTATCGCACCAACAATCATAAGCGCAATTGGTCCACCAATAATAATTCCGATCGTTCCGGCAAAGAACATCACCACCGCTTTCCATCCTAAGTTAGCGATGGCTTTAAGGTCAATACTTAGTGTCAGCAAGATTAAACTGGCTGGCAACAAGTATCTGGATGCAACATAGTATAAGCTGGAACCGTCTGGAGAAATAACTCCAAGTGTGGTAAAAATAGAAGGCACGAAATAACAAAGCAGTAAGGAAGGGACAAACTTATAAAATTTTTGCCAGCCGGGTTTATCGCTGTGCGAAGTTGTGAATATCACGGCGAGAATTGCCATCAGCAATCCAAAAACTACGGCATCGTTGGTTATTAGAGGTGTTTCCATAGAAAAATCAGTTCTGTTTTATTATTTCTTAAAAAATTGAATGAGAATATTGTCCATTTGGGTGCTCCATGCTCCCCAGGAATGTCCTTCGTTTACTTCCGTATATTTCATGTCCAGATCGAGTCGCTCAAACTCTTGTTTCATCAGTCTGGTATCGGGAATATTATCGTTAATCGTACCTACACTCATAAAAATATCAAATTCAGCCTTTTCGGTATTTCTTACCAACTCAAAAATTTCTTTTTCTTTGTACCAATATGCAGGCGCCTGAATAGCGAGTTTGCCAAAAACCTCAGGATTCATAAATCCAAGATACGTGGTGTTTAGCCCACCTAACGATGTACCTAAAAGTGCGGTATCTTTTTTCTTTGTAGAGATTTTATATTCTGATTCAATTCTTGGCATTAATTCTTTGGTAAAAAAATCGTTGTAATATTCATTGGTACCAAATTCTTCGCTTCTTCGATTACTGTCGGGATTTTCAGGATCTCTGGGATCAACAAATACAGCCACAACTGGCTTTATTTTTTTTAAATGAATTAGATTATCCAACATAATTACTGAGGCTCCCAATTTATCATCAGAATATTCCTGACCATCCAAAATGTAAATTACCGGAAGATTATTCAGGTTCTCGTATCCAACAGGAGTGTAAATCTGATACTGAACCTTATAATCCAAATGTGAACTTTTAATGAGGATATTATCAGTTAAGGAACCTTTTGGAGCTTCAGGAATTCTTTCCAAAAAGGGCTCAGACTTCCAATCAGGCATTCTAAGTTCAGAATTTGGTCCAAATCCACTCCATTGATAGTGAGGATTAACGGGATCTAAAATCCAGCTTTCATCAATGGTAACTTTATAGTCAATTCGTGCATTGGGAGGAAAAGTAGTTTCTAACATCCAGATATTTGTGCCACCTACCTTAGTGCCTTGATTATCAAAGCTTTTATCGCCGCTCCAAGAATTGAAATCACCATTCCAGCTAACTTGATTAGCTTCGCCTTTAAACAGAAAGATAGCAACGGAATCTTGCTTAAATGGAATTTGGCCTTCTTTAATGAGTCGGGACCAAAGAGAATCGGTTTCAGACTTTCTTTGAGTCTCGTTTTGAATGGATGAAATTTCTATAAATTTTTCTTCTAAATCAGAAATAGTGAGTGTTCTCTGTTTAGAATTATTTGTACAACCAATGCTTAAAACGAGCAAAAATAAAAAAGGAAGAATAAACTTTAGTACAATTTGATTCACTGGATCATTATTAAAATATTAACTGTGAAAGAATACCACATTTTGAGGACGATTTGAAAGAAGAATGCCAAAAAATCAAAGCTCGTAAAAAAATCAATATTTCTTCATTTACTAAACTGTTAGCTTCTTATTTTAGAGCTCATTCACCAAATGTAA
>Ga0189291_100319_pt1 | contig 22335 bp, 26 predicted proteins | sample UW1redminimetaG_FD_130331 | JGI IMG/M metagenome (GOLD analysis project Ga0189291, IMG submission 130331) | Marine microbial communities from the Costa Rica Dome - UW179B-red mini metaG | ecosystem: Environmental > Aquatic > Marine > Oceanic > Photic zone | place: Costa Rica: the Eastern Pacific... | reverse complement strand
GAACTTTTTCCGCGCCGAAGACGACCCAATAATTAAATTAAGAGGGGGCTTTGCCCCTTTTTCTTACGCTCATCTAAAATATTTAGCAATCTCTGTAACGTTTGGTAGATTCTTTGCATCTAAGCAATAAACGAATCGGATTGCATAGCATTACACAGGAAATAAAGATTATCGAAAGAGCTATACAAGGAGATCAGTCTGCCTATAGATTATTATACGACAGCTATGTAGATAATTTGTACTGCTTTTTAGCTCAGTTTTCTGAAAATGTAGTTCAGCAGGAAGAATGGACACAACGCGCATTTATCAAGGCATTTGATAAACTGAATCAATTCAAAAGTAATTCAAGTTTTAAAACCTGGCTTTTTACTATCGGCTTAAACGAAATGAGAACAGATATGAGACAAAAAATCCATTTTGAGGACATTCATGATCATCACCTTGAACATGAAATTGAAGAAGATGTACAAGATTCAAAGATTTGGTATACAGCAAAGTCAGCACTAAAAAAACTCTCTCCAGACAAACGAGTGGTCTGTCTGTTACATATTGCCGAAAGTTATAGTCACGCAGAAATAGCTGACATAATTGGAATTACTGAAGGAGCTTCAAGAATAATATTGCACAGAGCAAAAAAAGAACTTAAAACTTTGGTATCAACATGAAAAAGAACTCTTTTTATAACGAGAAAGATTTTCCCGGTATTAAGCAAAAGGAGGATATTTGGTCTACTATTGAACCATATATTTCATCCCAAGAAAAAGACTCCGTTCGTTTCCATTGGAATAGTTTTTGGATTGGAAACGCTGCAGCAGTTGTCTTACTCTTTGCTCTTGTTGGAATTTATTCCACCATTGAGAATTTTGGAACACCATCAACTAATGAAGAACAGGTGTATGAGACATTAAGTACTGCTACTAAGAAACTTCAGGATTTGACTCCATTGCTAATTCAATCAGCAAACGAGCAAAATCGCAATTCGATAGAATCAACAGCCGATGCTATAGCAGAAATTGATCGCCTTATAGAAGAGATCAAAAATGATATTACCATCAACGGCTCGTCTCCATCTAAAGAACACAGCTTGAAAAGGCTTTACGCCACTAAATTAGATTTTTATAAAGAAATATTACTTAATCAGGAAGAGCAGTCATGAAATATTTATACTTACTTTTATTCACCCTTATACCTGCCCTGTTGTTTGCTCAAAGCGGAACTAAAGATGGTTCTTTTGAAGCAAAAAATATGGATCAACTTCGAATAAGGGTTGATGCAGGGATGACCATAAAAATCAACGGGTCGCAAACCGATCAAATCTCCTATTCCTATGATTTTGATGGGAACGATCAAGCTTATGATCACCTGTTCAAAAATTTTAAACCGGAGTTTTCAACTCGTGGCGGTGAGGCTTTTATTAACATTGAATTTCCGGAACACAGAAAAAAAAATGTCAATTTCAGAATTAAGAAGAATATTCTAGTACTTAATGTTCCAAAAGCAATTGAGTTGGAGTTAACAACAAGATATTCTAAAATTGAAGTTACCAATATTGATAGAACAACAAGAATTGATAACAGAAGCGGTTCTGTAAAGTTGAGAGATATAGGCCAAAATGCCACTATTAGCAATGAATATGGCAACATCGATGTTCAAAATATTAATGGCGATGTTGATATTTCAAGTAGATCATCAACTATCGACGTAAGCAATGTTAAGGGAAATTTGCTGGTAAACAGTAATTACTCAAAGTTGAATCTTACCAAGATCACAGGGCAACTAAATCTTGAGAATAAAAGCGGGACTGTAAATGCCTATGATCTGGACTCTGATTTAATGGGCAATGGAGACTACACAGAATACGAACTCACTGATGTTCGGGGAACTATTCAGATTTACAATAAAAGTGGAACTGTACATATAGATAAAGCTGAAAATGTATTGATTCATGGAGATTATACAAATATAACTGCATCAAATTTAAAAGGTGATGAGGTCCAAATTGAAAGCAAATCTTCAAATGTTGAACTTAAGAATGTATTAGGCAGAGTAATAATTAACGGTAGCTATTTGGAAATAGAACTTGATAACATATCAAAAGAGGTTTCAATTAAAAATCGCTCGGGTAAAGTCACGGCTCAAAGTCTCAAAAATTCTATTCTTATTGATGGAGACTATAACAAGATAAAACTCGAAAGTTTTGAAGGAAGCGAAATCACTATTGAAAATCGATCCGGTGATATTGAAATTGATGCTTTAAAAACATTGAGCTCGGTATATATAAAAGCGTCTTACACCAACATAGAACTCAATCTACGATCTTCATTTCAGGGAGATGTTAATTTTGATGTCACCTATGGAAAGCTTAAACAGCCTTTCAAGTTAAATCAGGTTATTATTTCTGATGAAAAAAACTCTCTAAATATTCAGGGGTCTGTAGGCAGTGGGAATGGTAAGATGATCATTGAGTCCCGCAGCGGTGATGTTACCATCAAACAATAAGTTATTTTTTATTCATGACGTATAGCATCAACCGGAGTTAGTTGCGCCGCTCTCCATGCAGGATATGTACCGAATACAACACCAACAATGAGAGCAATTACAAGAATTGAAAATACCGTTCCAAAAGTAATTGCTGCAGTAAATCTTACATCGGCTAAAGAATTTACGATCGGGATAAAAGCAAAAACCCCCGCAATTCCCACTATCCAGCCAAGTATACAGCCTGCTAAAGATACTGTAATGGATTCTGCCATAAATTGAAGAATGATATCCTTTTTTTTAGCTCCGGTTGCCTTTCTGATTCCGATTTCTTTAGTACGTTCTGTTACGGAAATAAGAAGCACATTCATGATTCCGATACCACCAACAAGTACTGAAATTCCTGTTATTGCCCCCATTACTAATTTGAAAATCAAAATACCTTCGCTGAATTGCTCTACCCTCATTTTATTTGTTGAGATCTGAAAACCTTCTCTCCCTTGTTCAAACTCTTTGTCGAACCAATCATTTAACTCTTCTTCTATTAACGCGATGTCTTCAATATTTGTAGCTTTTATGATCAATTGCGGATAGAACTGAGATCCGCTTGTTGTCCAATAAGTATTTATAGGTATAAAAGCTTTTGGAGCAGCTTCTTCATCACTTAAAATACCCACAACTTTAATTTCTTTGCCTTCTACAACAAAAATTTCGTTTAAATTCTGAATTCCAAGCTTGTCAGCAAGCTTCTTTGTTATTACCGCTACTCTCCGGTTCTGTAAAAGATCTTCTCTGGAAATAAACCGACCTTTTTGTAAACTGTCTTCCATAAACTCTTTACTCTTATCCATATGAGCATCCAGATATAGGGAAGAAGTTGAATCTTTATTTACTGCAGTTGCAGCTCTAGAGATATACATTTCTACTATGGTTCTTTCTGCGAACTTATCTTCGATCTCAAATGCTTTCTCAATACTAAATTTTGCGGGGTCTTCTACAGGAACTCTAATTCCGTCTATTTGCCGATACTGAACACTCCGAATTGACATCATTTGGATATCTGTAGTTGTGCCTATTTGTTCTCTCCCCATTTTTTCGAGTCCATCACTCAAAGCAAGAATTGCTACTAAAGAGGCTACCCCAATTATTATTCCCAGAGTTGATAAAAAAGTATGAAGCGGATTTGCTCTTATATTTTGAAGAGCAATAGAAATTGACTTAAAGAATTGACTCATTTTTCCCATTTATTTGGGTCGACTACGACAGGAATCCGATCAAGTTTCGTGAAAATAAAAAAGCTCTGGACTTTACAGAGCTTTTATTAAAACAATAAATATTGAATTGTTACAGACCTTCGAAGCCTCCGGCTGCCATCATTGACCCAAAGAATAATCCGAACAAAATAAAATACAGCACTGTTGATATTGCCAACATTATTAATGCTGCTCTTGCCCAGTTCTTTTTGTTTGGATTAGCTGAATCACTAAAACCCCAAACAAAGAGCATAATAAAGCCTACCATAGGTATTAAGGTAATTAGTAGTGTAATAACCCAATCCTTAAGTGACATTACCGGAGCAGTTTCATGATTTTCCATATTGTACCTCAGAATTTTTATTAGTTAGGTACAGGATTATCAATAATCTGTCATGGAAAAGCAATTAAAATTTACAACCTATTTTATATTAATCTCTGTTGAATATGATTTAGTATCTACCGTAAATTTAGAATCATTCCAAGACGCAGGACCAAATCGCCCCCTCGCATCATTAGAAAAGCCATAATCTTCTTTAGGTATGCCAAGGATATTGGTATCTATTTTCCCATTCTCATTCTTATCATGGTATACTGCAATTGCATATTCACCAAATGGTAAATCTTGTTCCTTCCAAATAACAGTTGTGCTATCTACTGTAAGAACTACAGCGTGTATGGGATCTTTGGTATACTTCTCTTTAGAATCAAATACTGCGATTCTTATTTCTCCTTCAATCTTGTCAATTCCCTGAATAATTAGTTTAAAAGAAGTGGTTTTTTCTTTTTCAGGGTATGAAATCTCCTGCGCTAAATTGGAATTACTCAGTCCCAAGCTTAACAGCAAAAGAAATGTATATAAAAGTATTTGTCTCATGATGATTTATTTCTCTAAAACTAACAACTAATCTAGTACCGAAAAAGTAGATTATTGTTTCTTAATGTACTAAAAAAGCTTACTCCCGTCTTCTACCCACTTATCCGGGCTGATTAAAATCACTTTCCCATCTGTACCTGATAATCCTGTGACTAAGCACTCTGACATAAAAGGTCCTATTTGTTTGGGAGGAAAGTTTACAACAGCAAGAATTTGCTTTCCCACCAGCTGTTCTTTCGAATAATGCTCAATAATTTGAGCGGACGATCTCTTCTCTCCAATGTCTTTACCGAAATTAATTTTCAGTTTGTAGGCAGGCTTTCTTGCTTCAGGAAAATCCTTTACATCTACAATTGTTCCTATTCTGAGTTCTACTTGTTCGAAGTCTTTCCAAGTTATTTCTTTCATATATTAATTGAGTTGTTACCAGTCTAGTGATAAAGCTAAGATGATCTGGGCAGTATAGTACAATGGCAGACCAATTAATTTATTCGTGAATTTCGATCCTATAAATTTCTCTTTTGCGACAAATAGATCCGAACATACAAATAATACAGCGCCGATAATAACTCCGTTTCTATAATTCCCTTCCCAAGCATATCCGGAAAAAGCCAGCATAATCCCTATTATTAAAATATAGATCGGTACAAAAATTTTGAATTCAACTTTCAAATGTGGCTTTAGCCATAGATATGATCCTAACGTTAAAATAATAGCAAGTAATAAGGTAGCATAGAAAACCAAACCAACATCACCACTAAGTATAAATGCAATAATAAAACCCAAGTGACCTAAAGCGAACGAAATTATTCCAAGTAAAAAAAGACGTTTATTTGAGCTTTTAATCAATAGAATGTCACCAAAAAAACAGAAAAGGAAACCAACTATCATCCAGTTTGAAAAAGGACTTGTAACATCTGCAAGCGTCAATGCAATCATTAAAAAAGATGTTGAAGCTAAACCTTTAAAAACCCATTTCCCCCATACAATATCTTTTCTCTCGGAAAGTAAAAGAAATAGGCAAGCACTGTAGCATATTAATGAGAATATCAGCGTCATTTATTTACAGTCATTGGTTTCACTTCCAAAAGTCCCGGAGACTAAAGTTTGTAGTAATATACTCCGCTTGATAGGTTTTATGCATCAAACGTTACTGTGTATGAACCGATTCTTTTAAACCCATTTACCAAATTTGCTACGTCTTTTCCAAATACATCATATACTTGCCATTGAACAATTCCAGAAGTTTTTATGCTGTATGAGAATTGTGTAGCTGGATTAAATGGATTCGGATAGTTTTGAGATAAACTAAACTCTTTGTGCTCATTGAAATTCACATCTTCAGTGTTTGTGGAGAGTCCTCTATTAAACTCAAGAATCTCAAACCAATTACTGGTATCGAATAAATTTTTGTCTCTTAATTTCCAATAGAATGTGAAGTTATTAAATGTAGGTAAGTTTTCCATTAGCACTCTTTTTTACGGATAGAATAAGCTATAATAAAAAACCCCGCCATCTTTCGAAAGCAGGGTTTAAGGAAAACTTCAATAAGTGAGTGAAGTAAACTTATGAAGCTGATTTAACAGTCTTGATTATGCGAGCCGCAGCAGTATATGGATCTGCATTGGATGCAGGTCGGCGGTCTTCAAGCCATCCTTTCCATCCATTCTCAACCGTAGCAATTGGAATTCTTATAGATGCTCCGCGATCTGAAACCCCATAACTGAACTCATCAAAAGCAGCTGTTTCATGCTTACCTGTTAATCTAAGTTCATTATAGGCACCGTAAACTGCCATATGCTCACTTACAACCGGTGCAAAAGCATCACATATCTTATCATAAGTGTCTTTTGAGCCGGCTTCTCTTAACAATGCATTTGAGAAATTTGCGTGCATACCGGATCCATTCCAGTCAGTATCTCCCAGTGGTTTCGGATGCCAGTTAATGGTTAATCCATATTGCTCTGCAGTTCTTTCTAATAAATATCTGGCAACCCAAATCTGATCTCCAGCAGAATCTGCCCCTTTTGCAAAAATCTGAAATTCCCACTGGCCTGCAGCTACTTCAGCATTAATTCCTTCTACGTTTAAACCTGCTTCCAGGCAAATATCTAAATGTTCTTCAACTAAGTCTCGCCCAAAAGCTTTATCAGCTCCTACTCCACAATAATATGGTCCTTGGGGAGCCGGGTATCCTCCAACAGGAAATCCATATGGCATATTAGTTTCCGGATCCCACAAAAAATACTCCTGCTCAAAACCAAACCAGAAATCGTTATCATGATCATCGATTAAAGCTCGTCCATTGGTTTCATGAGGAGTTCCATCTGCATTCAAAACCTCGGTCATTACCAGATAAGCATTTCTTCTAGCCGGATCAGAGTAAATAGCAACGGGTTTCAATAAACAATCAGATGAATTACCAACTGCTTGCTGAGTTGAGCTACCGTCAAAAGACCAAACGGGAGCATCTTCTAATTTTCCTGTGAAATCGTGAAGAACTTTTGTTTTACTTCTGAGACCTTGAGTTGGAGCGCTACCATCTAACCAAATATATTCGAGCTTTGAAGCGGACATTATTTTTTATTTTGTTGAATTAATATTTCCCGACAAATATAAACCCATTTACCCAAAAGACTCAATAATTTTAGTTTATTTTTTATTAACAATTAAAAACTTAAGAATTAAAATTAAAACACATTAATTAATTAGTTATTTATGCTTTAAAAAGCGCTTCCAAACTTAACATTTTAGCATCAAATGAAATATACTTCATTTTTTTAGCCTTGATGGAAACTGTTATCTTGTCAATCAAGTTTTTCCACATACAAGATCGTCTAACTCACACTCTTTGAAACAAAATAAAATTAAAATTTGGGTTGATGCTGCGCGTCCCAAAACTCTAGCTGCTGCATTTGTTCCGGTTTTGATTGGTGCAGCGATCGCATTTCATGATCAAGTTCTCAACTGGTCAGCTACTTCCGTGGCCTTACTTTGTGCTTTTTTAATTCAAATAGGTACTAACTTTGCTAACGATTATTTCGATTTTGTAAAAGGATCTGATACTCCAGATAGAATCGGTTTTGAAAGAGCTACCTCTGCAGGTCATGTATCTCCTCGATCTATGCTGAATGCAACCATAATTTGCATGGTTCTGGCTTTTGTATTTGGTCTTTATCTTGTTTGGATTGGTGGCGGTGTAGTTTTAGCAATTGGTTTACTCTCTCTTTTGTTTGGCATTCTATATACAGGCGGACCTTTTCCTCTGGGTTATAATGGATTAGGTGATGTATTTGTATTTCTTTTCTTTGGAATAGTAGCTGTTATGACAACCTATTTTGTGAATGCATTAGAGTGGTCTTTTGATACCTTTTGGGCTTCACTTGCTGTAGGCGCATTATGCACCAACATTCTAGTAGTAAATAACCTTCGCGATGTTGAACAAGATGCTATCTCAGGAAAAAGAACCTTAGGAGTACTTTTTGGTGAAACAACACTAAAGGCTGAGTACACTATTATGATGATACTTGCTTTTGCAATTCCACCTCACTTTCTGGTGCAACTTAATTATAGTTATTGGGTACTCCTGCCTTTCCTATTGATTCCTGTTGGGGTTTCACATGCAACTACGATTTGGAAAGAAGATGACAAAAGGAAGCTTAATGTACATCTCGAGAAAACAGCAAGGTTTATGACTCTTTTTGGTTTACTATTTGCGATAGGAATTCTTTTATAATGCTCAAAATATATTCATACAGCCTTCCTTTTGTAACCCCTTTTAGTACTGCTAATAATATTTATACAGAACGGGAAGGTTTGGTTCTTGTATTTGAATATGACGAGATCACTGCCTTTGGGGAAATTGCTCCTTTACCCGGATTTTCAAAATTTTCTACTGAAGACATCTTACCTATTCTCCGTTTAAACGCGGACGCTATTGACAAAGCTCTTAGAGAAGATAACTTTGACCAACTCTTTTCTGTGCTGTCCCAAATTCATGATATCCCTTCTCTAAAATTTGGATTGGACACTTTGTATCATGACTATATATCTAAAAAAAGAGGAGTAAGTCTTGCTCAGTTTCTTTTTAAAGATTCTTTTCAAAAAAGAGTTTCTCTTAATGCTACCTTAAGCATTAGTGATAGAAGTAATATGTTGAAAAAAGCAGAAGCCTTCTTTAACTATGGATATAGAACATTGAAAGTGAAAGTAGGGACAGATTTTAACAAAGAATTCGAACTGTTATCCTTACTCCGACAAAATTATCCGGGTCTAAAATTAAGAATTGATGCCAATCAATCGTGGAATTTTGATCAGGCAAAAACTTATTTGGACAAACTTGAGCATCTGGATCTTGAGTATTGTGAAGAACCACTTAAATCAGATGAATCCGACAGATTAAGCGAACTAAAGAATTTGTCTAAAATTAATTTAGCAGCAGATGAATCTTTTAGGAACAAAACCGATGCAACCAAACTTACAGAGCAAAATGCAGTTGATATATTCATATTAAAGCCAATGATGTTCGGTAGTTTTTCTGAAATTAACGTAACAAAGCAACTTGCCGATTCTCATTATATTAGTGTGATACTAACTACATCATTAGAAAGCATAATAGGAAGGACAGTTACAGCGATTTTAGCATTGGGTTGGGGGGCAAAAGATTATGCCCACGGGTTGTCGACAGGTTCACTTTTAAAAAGTGATATCGGATCGGTAAACTACATAAAAAATGGACAATTTAATGTCCCGTTAAAACCTGGTATTGGAGTTGATTTGAACTATAATTATTTGAAACGGATTGTATAAATAGTGTTTAAATCTAGATTACATATGTTTGAGTTTGGTAAAAGAGAACCTCAAAAAGTTTTTCTTACCTCTGAACATGGAATGTACACTTACAGCGACCTGGAACGATTTACAGGTTTTTTTCTGGACACCATTAAATCAAAATCAGATTCTACAAGGTGGCCGGTAGCCTTCCTCTCCGACTCATCAGATTTACTGGTATTTGCAATTGCAGCTTCCTGGATGTTAGGAATCCCAATTATCCCATTAAGCCCGAAACTGTCTCAAAAAGAACTTGAAGACATTGTTCAGGAATTAAGTCCATCTCTGATATTTTGTGACACTGCAAACCGAAATCGCTTATCCGGTGAAGATGTAGTGCATATGGATGAAAACTTTTTTCTGAATGCCTTTACCTTTGATACCAGGGAGTTAAAATTACCTGATCCCAATAAGGTAAATGAAAATTCTATCTTTGGATATTTTCTTACTTCCGGAACGACAGGAAAAGCGAAAATAGTCCCTTTAAAAAGACGTCAAATGATCTTTGCTGCTAAAGCTTCGGCAAAAAATTTCCAGCCTGAGCCTAATCATTTTTGGCTACTTTGTCTGCCACTTAATCACGTTGGTGGAATTTCAATTATTTTTCGTTCCCTGCTGTATGGCTCAGCAATTTACCGGATGGGAAGATTCAATGAAGAAATGGTTACTGAGTTTTTATCTGAAAACCCCCGATTTCAGGCAGCTTCATTAGTCCCGACAATGCTTTCCCGATTATTAAAAAACCCATTGTTTAAAACACATCGCGATTTCAAAGCTGTCCTGCTTGGGGGCGGGCCTACCACTCAACAACTTTTAAAGAGATCTGTGGAAAGGGGAATACCAATTGTTTCAAGTTATGGTATGACTGAAACCTGTGCTCAGGTTGTCACAAATCCAATGACAGCACCTTCAGGAATGTACACACCATTAAAAAGTGTAGGAAAACCATTTACTCCGAATAAGCTTCAGATCAGAGACGATAGCGGAAAAGTACTCGGTAAGAATCAATCAGGAATGATATGGCTGAAAGGGCCTCAGATATTTGATGGTTATTATCAAAAGGAAGAATCCGAAATAGTTTTTGATCAAGATGGGTGGTTCAGAACAGGTGATTTCGGCCATTTGAATGGGTTTGATCAATTGTTCATAGAATCCAGAAGAGAGGATCTTATTATCACCGGTGGTGAAAACGTAAATCCTACCGAAGTAGAAGAAGCCATTCAAAAGCTGCCACTTATCAAAGAAGCTGTTGTGATTGGAATTCCTGATGAAGAATGGGGCCAGAAAGTTACAGCCGTAGTAACTCTCTTAAATGGAAAAACTCCTGATATTAACGAAATGCGAGAACTCTTAGCCCCTGAATTAGTTGATTTCAAGATCCCAAAAGAGCTAATTATTGTAACTTCTTTACCTAAAACGTTAATGGGCAAAGTAAAGAGATGGGAACTTGCTCAACAGATTATTAAAGACAGATCTTAGATAACATATCAACTCTCTGGCAGAGAAACTGTAAAAGTGGTACCTCTACCCTTTTCGCTTTCAAAAGTTACTTTTCCGTTGTGAAGGTCGGTAAACACTTTAACAATCCATAATCCTAATCCCGAACCAACTTCACTTTGAGTGCCATGAGATGAATCTGAGAACGCTTCAAAAATAGTTTTTCTTTGAACTTCAGAAATACCAACTCCATCATCTTTTACTTTAATAATGTGATTGTTTTCCTCTCTCGAAATTGACAGTTCAATGCTCCCTTTATCTTTTGTGAATTTGACCGCATTTTGTACAAGATTATTAAGAATTGACATTAATTTATCCTGATCTGCATGTAATGTATCACCTTTTGGTAATTCTGATTTTGTAACGAAGTTTATCTCCTTCAGTTTAAAATATATCTGATGATTCTTAATAACTTTCTCAAACAATTCCTGCGGTACAATTTTAGATTTATTTAGATGAATTTCACCATCATCAAATCTTGCCAGTGAAAGCATATTATCTAAGAACTCAGCATGGGTGTTTGTACTGGTCTCGATCAGTTCCAGATACTTTAAAATATCTTCTTTATTCGAAAATTCTTCATTGACCTCATCTTTTATCAAACCATTAGCTATTTTTATGGCTCCTAATGGAGTTTTAGAATCATGAGAAACCATAGCGATCAATCTATTCTTTAGAATAAGAAGTTCATCCAACTGCTGAATACATTTTTGAGTATTAGCCATTAAAACTCCTGCTTCATCTTTAAAACTAATTGGGAGTGAAGGAATTTTTTTGTCCGAATAGTATTTGATTACCGCATTGTTAGTCATCAAAATGGGAGCAAGTAATCGAAAAATGAAATATAATGTAACGGAAGCTCCAATTACAGTAGCTATTAAAACAACAATCAGGATTGAGGCTCTTTCATCAACAGGAAAATAAAATGTTAAATAAATAAACAATCCAATTAATGGAATGTGTGTACCGATAAAAGCAATTAGGAATATCTTTCCGGTATACCCTTTAGGCCATTTTAATTTATCAATAAGCCTATAAAACGATAAGTTTTTATCCATAGCCAAAAAATCTCTTACTTTGCGTATTCATTAATTTTATCGGCAACTTTTTATGAACTTTAATCCTGTAATATTCGCTATTCCTATTTTCTTCGGACTCATGAGCGTAGAGTTGGTGTACGAAGCTTTCACCAAAAAACGAACTTACCGATTAAATGATGCCGTTACTAATATAAACCTAGGCGTTTTGAATCAGGTAAGCAATGTTTTTACCAAAATCGTCACTATAGGAGTATATACTTTTTTCTATGAGTATTTCTCTGTGTACCGGATTCCGGAAAGTTGGATATCCTTTGTTATTCTTTTCTTTCTTTACGATCTATGTTTCTACTGGAGTCACAGGATGTCGCATCAGATCAGTCTTTTTTGGGGCGGACATGTTGTTCATCATCAAAGTGAGGATTTCAACTTGTCGGTTGCATTACGGCAAAGTTCTACTGCTTTTATCTGGAGCACTCCTTTTTACCTGCCTTTAGCTATTCTTGGCTTTGATCCTATTCAATTTGTATTGATTGGAGCATTCAACCTTCTATATCAATTTTGGATTCATACAGAGCATATTAACAAAATAGGCTGGCTTGAGAAGATCATGAACACTCCTTCTCATCACAGAGTACATCATGGTCGAGATCCAAAATATATTGATAAAAACTACGCCGGAGTGTTTATCATATGGGATAAACTATTTGGCACTTTTAAAGAAGAGGAAGAGCGCCCCAATTACGGAATCACCACACCGGTAGCCAGTTGGAATCCTGTGTATGCTAATTTCGCTCATTATATTGATCTCTTTCACTATACCAAGAAATCCAGGTCCTGGAGCGACACCAAAAATATGTTGTTCAAGCAGCCCGGTTGGTTACCTGATTATTTGGGTGGAGTTCAAAGCCCCGAAACAGTCAGCGATCAATTTCAGAAATACAATGCCGATGTTTCTTTTATATGGATGAAGGTGTATATATTTGTACAGTTTTTGATCGCAACAGCTGTCACAGCATATTTTCTATTCAATTTTTCTGATTTCTCTACGGCAGCAAAAATCACATTTTCAGCATGGATAGTAATTTCAACCGCTATGCTTGGTGTACTGTTTGAATCTAAAAGTAAAAAACTATTCTGGATAGAAATTTTACGTTTATGCGCTATTCCGGGTTTAGCTTGGATTGTTTTGCACTAGCTTTGCTCTCCTTCTTAGATTACTTAATAGCAATTCCAAACATCCTTAAACAAGAAGTCTTTCTGCTAAAATAAATTTTTGGAAGGTTTTACACTTCTCCTTAAACTGTTCACTTTATTTTAACTTATACTAGCTATGAAATTAATATTCGCACTAACTCTATCAATTCTGTTATCCTTTAACGGTGTATTATTTGGTCAAGAAACTGAAAAACAGACCGCGAAGAAGCCAATACAACTAAAATCAAAATCAGCTACCGCAGCATATTACTCTCCTGGTTTTGGATATACAGGAGGTAGCGAACCCTCTTACGTTTTTAGAGTGGGTTACTTTGGAATAGAAAAAAAAGTGAGCTATTTCGGCGATAATTTGAAAGAAATAGTTAAAGATAATCCGGAAGCTTTAGCACACATGAATACCTTTGCACAGAAAAGGAAAAATATGGTTACAGGTTATGTAATGTCAGTCGGAGGAGTACTATTAACTGTTGCTTTAGGAACCGAAAAAACAGGCGACCAAACTTTTGATCCAAGAACAGGTCAAAATGAGGATAAATACGCCATAAAACCAATTGGAATTGTAGGTGTAGGTATGGCTTTAACCGGAATAATTGTTGCTGCAGTGAACGGTAACGGAGCTACGAAATATGTAGAAAATGCAGTTGAAGCATATAATAAAGGATTAGATTTAACTTCAGAAGAAGGGGAAACCGTAATGAAAATAAACTTTGCTCCTACGATAAATCCAAGCTTTGTTGGGGCTGGATTTAAAGTGAGTTTATTCTAACCTAACCCCACCCTTTCAAAGATAACATCTACATTTCTGGTATGATGTTTAAGATCAAAAGCGTCTTCTATTTCTTCTTTGGATAAAGTTGAAGAAATGAATTCATCGTTATCAATTAAAGGACGGAATAACTTCTGATTTTCCCACGACTCCATTGCCAAAGGCTGAACCGCATCATAAGCTTCTTCCCTATTAATTCCTTTGTCGATCAATTTGTTGAGAATACGCTGAGAGAACACCAATCCTTGTGTTTTCCAGATATTGGCTTCCATATTATCTTCAAATACTACCAAGTTCTCTATCACATTAGCAAAACGCGATAGCATATAATCCAATAAGGTGGTTGCATCCGGAAGGATGATTCGTTCTGCAGAAGAATGTGAGATATCACGTTCGTGCCATAACGGAATATTTTCAAAGCCGGTTACCATATAACCACGAAGTACACGTGCACAACCAGTAATATTTTCAGAACTGATCGGATTTCTTTTGTGTGGCATAGAAGATGATCCCTTCTGCCCTTTTCTGAATGCCTCTTCTGCTTCCCTAACTTCGCTGCGTTGCAAATGACGAACTTCCACCGCCATTTTTTCCATCGTTGAACCGATCAACGCTAAGGTTGCTAAATAGTAAGCGTGACGATCTCTCTGCAATGTTTGAGTAGAAATTGGTGCAGCTGTCAATCCTAATTTCTCGCAGGTATGTTGTTCCACTTCAGGGGGGATATTTGCAAAAGTACCTACCGACCCTGAAAGTTTACCGAACTCAACGTCAGCAGCGGCTTTTTCAAATCGCTCTAAATTTCTTTTCATTTCCGCATACCACAACGCACATTTCAATCCGAATGTCGTTGGCTCAGCATGAATTCCGTGCGTTCTTCCCATCATCACCGTATACTTGTGCGCTTTAGCTTTTTCAGCGAGAACCGAGATTATTCTATCTAAATCTTCTTTGATGAGTTTATTCGCTTGTTTCAGTCGAACTCCCCAAGCCGTATCTACAACATCAGTTGATGTTAATCCATAATGAATCCACTTCTTTTCTTCCCCTAAAGTCTCAGAAACTGCACGTGTAAAAGCTACAACATCGTGACGTGTTTTTGCCTCAATTTCCTTTATTCTCTCCAACTTGAACGATGCTTTTTCATACAACTTGTCCACATCTTCCATCGGGATGGTTCCCAATTTAGCCCATGCCCAGCAAGCTGCAAGTTCAACCTCCAACCAGGCTTGAAATTGATTTTCTTCCGTCCAAATGTCTTCCATTTCTTTGCGGGAATATCGGGATATCATAAAAGTAGTTAGTTTAGTTTTTCAAATGAATGAGACATGATTTCGATTTTAAAGCTGCTCAAGACGCCACTCCTTCGTCATTCCTGCGCAGGCAGGAATCTTGATCTAACTAAAAAGTAACAGACCTCTGATTAAGATCTGGATTCCAGGCATTCGCCGTGGAATGACCTTGAATAAATTTTCAATTTACTGCTTGAAATCAAACTCTGATTTAAGATAAGGTTTCTGAATACAGATTGCCTCGATTCAATTATTTTTTTTGAATCAGCAATTTCTTCTTGGATGGAAATTATATTAATCGTAATATTGCAATGAACAAATACAATAGTAATGGGACTTACCAAAACTGAAATTTTTACGGAGCAACAAAACAAGATTGCCGTGTTTGCAAAAGCATTTGCTCATCCTGCAAGAGTTGCCATACTCCAACAATTATTTTCTACTGATTCCTGTATTTGCGGAGATTTGGTTGAAGAAATTGGTCTTGCCCAACCTACTATTTCTCAGCATTTAAAAGAGCTGAAAAATCTTGGTCTTATTCAGGGAAATATTGAAGGAACCAGTGTGTGCTATTGCATAAATAAAGAAAACTGGTCAGAGATGAAATCTATCATTGCTCAATTTCTGGATCAGGATATAAATGGAACGAACTTAAACTGCTGCTAGCTTTAAACTCATCATACAGAATTATGAAATTATCTGAAATTAAACGCGAACTGGTAGACTTAGAATCTATCGCATTCCAGTTACCGAACGGTGAATTGGTGGCCAGACATTTTCACGTAACCGAAGTCGGAATGATCACCAAGAACTTCATTGATTGCGGTGGAACGCTAAGAACGGAAGAAGTGGTAAACTTCCAACTATGGAGCACAAACGACTACGATCACCGCATCCATCCTGAAAAGCTGTTACATATCATTGAGCTATCTGAAAAGACCTTAGGACTTCCTGATTTAGATATTGAAGTTGAATATCAGGGAGAAACCATTGGTAAATACGGACTCGATTTTGACGGAACTAATTTCCTGCTCACTACCAAAGCAACCGATTGTTTAGCAAAAGACAATTGTGGAATTCCGGTTTCCAAACCAAAAGTAAAACTCTCTGAACTACAAACAGCCGGTTCTTGTGCTCCGGGAAGTGGTTGCTGCTAATACTTTAAAAAATTGAACATGACTTCAGCTGATTCTCCCCTTTTCGATGAGCTTTTAAGCTACACCAAAGAGCTGGAACAGAACTTTAATTCCATCCCAAAAGAGCGTAAAGACAAATTGCGTTCTTTGAGTAAATATCTTTCGGAAAAATGGAGTTCGAATCAAAATCCGAAAGCAATTATCATTTGCACGCATAATTCCAGAAGAAGTCACTTAGGACAATTATGGTTGGCAGTTGGTGCTGACTTTTACAGTCTTCCGGAGATCGAAACTTTTTCGGGAGGAACTGAAGCCACGGCTTTTCACCCAAATGCTGTAAATGCAGTCCGCAGAGCCGGATTCAAGGTAGAAGCCGAAGATTCTACTGCTTCCAATCCTTTATATCAGATTTCCTGGAAAACAGACATGGATGCTTACAAAGCTTTCTCAACCCGGTTTGATGAAGCTCCGAATCCGACTAAAGAATTTGCTGCCATTATGGTGTGTTCGGAAGCTGATCAGGGATGCCCTTTTGTGCCGGGAACAGATTTCCGCTTAGCTCTTCCCTTCGATGATCCCAAAGCTTTTGACGGTACTGATGTTCAGGATGCAAAATACGATGAACGCTGCAAGCAGATCGGTACGGAAATGTTATTTGTAATGAATAATGTAGAGTTGAAATGAGAAAATATTTTGCGGAATTCATCGGTACATTCGCTTTAGTTTTTTGCGGAACCGGAGCCATTGTGATCAATGATGTAACCGGCGGGACGGTAACTCATGTCGGAGTTGCGATTACCTTTGGATTGATCGTTACAGCCATGATCTATGCGCTTGGGAAGATCTCAGGAGCACATATTAATCCTGCGGTTTCCATTGCTTTTGCGGTCACTGATCGGTTTAATGAAAAGCAAGTCGCTCCTTATGTTGTTGCTCAGGTAGGCGGAGCAATTTTTGCTTCTGTAATTCTGGCCTTTCTGTTTCAGGAACACGAAGGATTAGGAACAACACTCCCCGCCGGAGATTGGCACCAGACTTTTATTCTGGAAATTATTCTTACCTACTTTTTGATGGTGGTGATCTTATTTGTGAGTCAGAACAAAGCCGTTACTGAATTTACCGGACTAGCTGTAGGATTTGTTGTACTCCTCGAAGCCATGTTCGCCGGACCGATTACCGGAGCAAGTATGAATCCCGCCCGCTCCATCGCCCCTGCCCTTGTTTCAGGAAATCTGACTCATCTCTGGATGTACATCGTTGCTCCTGTGATTGGAGCCTTGCTAGCCAGCGGAACTTGGTTCTTGTTGAGGGAGAAAGAGTAGACCTTTGTCCTTTCTTAATCCCATTTTATTTAATGTAAATATTAGAATAAAGTGATGTTACTATTTTGATAATAATCGGGTTTTATTCATTTTACTCTTACTTATTTAAAAATAAGACGAATAAAACTTAAACATGAAACTGGGATATGATGAACTCTATGTGTCATATTCTTATGTTGGCATTTATTAAAAAATGTATAATCTACTTCTAGTTACCAAAGAGACAAACGAACATATTGTTGGGAAAGAAATCTCTCGACATGAGTACTTAGAGTTAATCGTCAAGAATAAAGAGCTTGAATTTTTGGACGACTTCGACCGAGCATGGCGAATATTATACATCAACCTCATTAATCAAAAAAACTACTGCCAAAAACTACTTGAGTTATATGTAAAACCTAAGATTCCATTAACTAAGGAAAACCTAGAGCTAACAAAAAGAATCATGAATGTTGATTTATTCAACATTTTGTCTTCGTTCTATTTTTATATTCAATTCATCGAGACGAATTTCAGTCGGTATTTTGGAAAGGATTCAGAAGAATTAGCTTTTGCAAAAGCTCTGTTTTCTAAGTATTACGACAATTCTTTTGAATATCGTTTCTTTTATCATCTACGACACTATGTAGTGCATTGCGGCCTGCCTATTCAGTTGGTTTATAATGCTTATGAATCACCCGAAAAATCAAATCTAGCAATACTTTTCAGTAAGCACAAACTTCTTTCTGATTATAAGAAATGGAAACATGTGACGGAAGACTTAAAAAAGGATGGCAATGATATTCCAGTAATTACGACCTCCATCAACTTCGCTCAAATGATTCCTAAAATACACAAAGAAATATTGAATTATTTGACGGAGAAATTCAAACCCTCTTTAGAATTTATGGAATCCTATTTTAAGCAGGTTGATTCTGACTCAAATTCAATGAGCATTTTGGAAACAGATGAAAATGGTGTCGAATTAGAAACTCAATTGAATTTAGACGCACTGAAATTGAAAAAAAACTAATGCCAACAATGGCTATAAAATATAGGGGTTCAGTGCCCAATCTAGCGACAGCGTCTCGCTGGTGCGGTTTTCTCTCATCCCCCAAAGATTTCTGAAGTCTTCAGCGAAGCGGTGACTTTAGATCTTAGTTTCAAAAGTCTGTGACTTTCATCCAAAAACCTAGACCGATACTGATATCTTCCCGGATTGGTTTATCCTCTTTTTATAGTCCCATGTTTGGAATAACAAAAAAAAGACATTTCTTTTTTGTACTATCAAATTAAACTGAACCAATAAACTCGAGCTTTTTACCCATGAAACATAAATTAATTCTTTTCATTATTGCTTTGGCCGGCTTTACCATTCTTAGTGCGCATAATTTGTTTATAAAACTTGAAAGTTTTTATTTAAAGCCAAACACAGAAACTTTATTTTATGTCTATAATGGCACTTTTGGAGAAAGCCAATCAATATTAGCCCGTGATCGAATGGTTGACGTATCTATGGTTAATCCCGGAGAAAAAATTTCTCATCCTGATACAAGCAACTGGTACGAAAAAAATAACCAAACTATTTTACCTGTTAAAACCGGTAATGAAGGTACCGGTGTTTTTGGTATATCTACTTTGCCCAGAATAAATAATTATACACCTGAAGTGTTTGAAGAAAATATGAAACATGAAGGGCTATTAGAGGTACTCGAGGCCAGAAAAAAATCAGGAGAAGCTTCCAATCCTACCTCAAAAAAATATTCTAAGCATGTAAAAGCGATTTTTCAAATTGGTTCTGAGCTATCTGATGACTATACAACTGAATTGGGGTATCCCATAGAGCTAATTCCTGTAAACAATCCTTATTCTCTTAAAGTTGGAGACGAATTATCAGTTAAAGTATTAGTTAACGGAAAGCCAATGTCAGATATAAATGTTTATGCCAGTTTCAATGACAGGTACGGATATGCTAAGGATGATTCTCCAATTGATGCTTTTCAGGCTAGAACAGATTCTGATGGAATAGTAAAGGCAAAAATATCAGAAGTGGGACATTGGTACTTTCGTACTGTTCACTTGATCAAAAACCCTGATGAAGGAGCTGAATACATTTCCAATTCTTCAACTTTAACTTTTGAAATCAAAAAATAATCCCAGAGCAATAGTTAAGAAAGTTTGTGACTTTCATCCATGAATCTATATTAGTACTATCATCTTATAATCAGGAACAAGAGTACTACTATTTAATTCAGAACTTATACCAATGAAAAATCTAATACCAATTTTATTGTTATCCGTATTTATAAGCTGTAACTCGAATAAAAAGGAAACTGAAACACGTAAGGCTGAAACCGAAGAAAAGCTTAGTTTAAATATACCTGATATCCAATCGCCAGAACCTATAATCTATCTCGCAGATAATCTAGATGAGCAAGACAAGTTAGGTTATTGTTTAGATACTAAGAATAGAGGCTTTAATGATTCTTTGCATGTTCACTCTTGCAAGCCTAGTGGAGAAGATGTCCTGTTCTACTATGATGAAGAAACACAACAGATTTGTTCTGCAACATATCCGGGTTTCTGTGCAGCTATGGTAAGTGGACCAAAAACCGGAATGACGATAAGTCTTATTGAAAGTGACCCTCAATCCTCCGAACAAAAATTTATCTATAATAAAGAGAACGGAGAATTCCGTCCTGAAGAAGATACTAGTCTTTGTCTTGCAGCAGGAAGTGAAAGTGACGATGCCGGACCTTATATGTCCAGAGCTCTATCTCTACAACCAAGTGAATCCATAGATAAAAGTCTGAAAACTTGGATTATTAAGGGAACAAAACCCATCACGAACTAAAAGTTTTTCAATAAAATTTTACACTCAAAGGTCTTTGAAGTCTTAACTCTTACTCTCATTCCGTAGCTCTGCTTCCGGTGCATAACTACTTAACCCCTTTTTATCATTTTATGAAAAGGAATATTGAAACGATATAAAAGTAACCTCGATTAGTACCTGATAATTAAAAAAGCTTATTTCTTTACCAAGATAATCGAGATCTTTATTCCATTATGGCATCTGTTCAAAAATAATAGCTTTGACGTCTGCATCACCTACGTTTTCGACACGATGTGTCCAAGGACCATGATGCATAACATGCCCATCAGGTATCTCAGCCTCCATAACTTCGCCGTCAACATATATTTTCAATTTTCCACCTCTAATAAAATAAACTGTCTCATAATGATGAGAATGTTCGTTGTCTTTTTCTCCTGGCTTTAAATGCATCTCTATTACCCTTACCTTACCTTCTTCCGAAAGTAGTTTGTAATTATCTGCAGCAGCCTCAATTGCATCGATGTAATTATCCATAGCATATAATAGATTAAAGTTTGTCGGAATATAAAAAATTGCTTTCTTGATTTCCACATTATGGTTCAAAGTAACTTAAGGTTCCTTTAGACTATAATTTACATCCTTTCCAAGCACCCAACATCTCCTGGTACAGTTTCTATATTCCCCCAATCTAGCGCCAGCGTCTCGCTGGTGCGGTTTCTATATTCTACTTCTTGTCCAAGCGGGACTCTTGAACTAGCTTACATATTGATTGGAGATATTTATTCATCAGTCAAGAATCATGGGGATTGGAACCCCTTATTTCTGTTAACTTGTTAGAGGGTTGAGTCGATTAGTAAAGTTGATGTTAGAGCGGAGCTCCAAAGAGGGGCTGTCATCCTGAGTGATCCAAATTGATAGATAGGTTTTGAGTGAGATACATCGAAGAGTCTCAAATGAAATCAAAATCAGCCAGGCATTTGAGACCCTTCTCAATCCAAAACGGACCCTAAAAAGATAACAAGGCTCAGGGTGACAGCTCATAAATAGCTCACCTTCCCAGGTTGTGGTTTAAAATTTCTCTAGAAAACGCTTTTGCAGATTCCCTGCCCACCGCAGGCAGGTTCGCAGGTATGCTCAGAATGATTAGAGTTTGTATTAAACTTTTAAACTCGTTCTAAATATCTATTGCAGATTAAAAATAATGACAACCCGCATATATCCATCAAACGAAATTTACAGTTAATATCATACGACCTTTCAGAATTATTCCTTACTGTTGGCACAACTCAAAAACGGGGAATGAAAAAACTATTTGCAGTACTGATATTTGTCCAGCTGTATGGATGCAGTTACACCAATAAAAATAATCCGGAAAACATCATTGAGGACTTTATTTCTCAGGTAGAATCTGATCTTCAAAGTGATAACATGAATGGAAGTATTTCAGTAGCGGTTTTAAAATTAGATGATATTCTTACTTCCAATACATTTGGGTATCTCAATCACGATAAAACTGCAGTTGCTGATTCTGAAACGCTTTATCGAATAGGATCTGTAACAAAATCATTTACCGGTTTTCTGCTAGTGAAATTACATCAGGATAGTGTTCTGAATATGAATGATTCGGTTGAAAGATATTTACCTGAGGTTAAAACCATAATCGGATATGATAGTTACACCCCAATTACTTTTAAACAAGGGTCTAGTGAAGCATAGCATATAAAAAATCTTTATAAGATATTGCTATGCAATGAATAACAAGTATTATAAACGTTCAAAAATATCAGAAGCTAAATTTCGACAGCTCCTACGCTATT
>Ga0189291_100318_pt1 | contig 22353 bp, 17 predicted proteins | sample UW1redminimetaG_FD_130331 | JGI IMG/M metagenome (GOLD analysis project Ga0189291, IMG submission 130331) | Marine microbial communities from the Costa Rica Dome - UW179B-red mini metaG | ecosystem: Environmental > Aquatic > Marine > Oceanic > Photic zone | place: Costa Rica: the Eastern Pacific... | reverse complement strand
TCGCCATCGCCATCTCGCTCGGCCTGCAATACGGCGTGCCGCTGGAAGAATATGTGGAGGCCTTCACCTTCACCAAGTTCGAGCCGGCCGGCATGGTGCAGGGCAACGACGCCATCAAGAACGCCACCTCGATCCTGGATTACATCTTCCGCGAGCTGGCCGTCTCCTACCTGTCGCGTCATGATCTGGCCCATGTCGACACCTCCGACTTCACCAACACAGCCCTCGGCAAGGGCATTTCCGAGGGCAAGGCGCAGCCGTTCTCCAAGGGCCTGACCCGCGGCGCATCGCTGAAGGTCGTCACTGGCGCAGGCACCGCCGGAACCGGTGAACCGAAGGGCCAGGCCGCACCGGCACCCGCCAAGGGCGCCCCGGCCTCCGGATCCTCGGTGATCACCGCCTCCTTCTCGGCCAAGGCCTCAAGCAGCAAGGCTTCGAGCAATCTGGCGGTCAAGTCCGAGCCGGAAGCGCTCGCCACCGAGGGTGCAACCGCCTTCAAGCGGGACTACGAGGAACGCGCCGAAGAACTGGCCGTCGAGATCGAGGTGGAAGAAACCCTGTTCACCGACGCGGCAGCCGACGAGGCGGCAACAGCCAAGAAGCTCGAGGCGGAGCGCCGCGCCAAGTCGATCATGCAGGGCTACACCGGCAACATGTGCACCGAGTGCCAGAACTTCACCATGGTGCGCAACGGCACCTGCGAGAAGTGCGACACCTGCGGGAGTACGAGCGGCTGCTCGTAAGCAGAGCTCCCGGCAACTTAGCCTCATGACAACAGGAGGGCCGCGCATCGCGCGGCCCTTTTCGTTTTCTCTGTCAGGATTTCGGAGTGGATCCTCGGCTCGGAGGCCGAGGATGACGATGGAGCGGTTGGTGCGGGCTGAAATTTCAGAAGATCAAAGTAGCGACGAACTCGGGAGAGGCTACGCTCTCTCTTTCGCCGTCATCCCGGACTTGATCCGGGATCCAGCCACCGCGCGTCGGCGCGGTGAAACACTCTTTCAGCGTATATGCCAGGAAGCACAAAAAAATCTTCCGGCTTGCGGACGCTGGCCTGCTGAATGCCGGATCAAGTCCGGCATGACGAAGATCAAAAGAACACGGCTGCCAGCAGGCCCATCACCCGGCCCAGAACCTCAGCGCCGCGCCTTGCGCGCGGCATAGCGCTTGTCGCGCTTTTCCTTCATCGCCGCCATGTCGGCGATGGCGCGCTCGGCGCGGGCCTTTTCTTCCGCCTCGCGGGCGATTGCATCGGCATTCGCGGCTTCATAGGCAGCGGCTGCATCGGCGGCTTCCTGGGCGGCCTTGCGTTCCTGCTCTTCCAGCTTCTGCCGTGCGCGTTCGGCGTGGCGCTCTTCGCGGGCCTTTGCAATGGCCGCGCGCTCGGCGCTTCTGGCAATGACTTCGGGATCGTCCGCTTTCGGCGCGGCCTTCATTTTCTCCAGAAGCTTTTTCTTGGCCTCCATCGCATCCTGACGGCGGTCGGTGAAGCCTGTGCGTACTTTCTTATTCAAACTGAACCTGTCCTTGTTTTAAATTAATGCCGGTGCGGCAGGCCGCAAAAAGCGGCACTCCGGATGGTATGTGCCGCTCCACTGCCGTCAGTACAACCCCCACCAGGCAAATTTAACACCGACTGTCTTCCGCCATCAGTCGTTTTCCGGTCCAAGCGACCCGTTGTGCGGCACTTCGAACCGAGCAGGTGCGAGGACCAATGCTGCTCCATTCGCGCCGCGGCCATGCCATAGTGGCGCTGTCGAATCCCCGAGGACCCCTTCATGCCCCTCACCTATGCCATTGGCGATGTACACGGCCGCCGCGATCTGCTCGAGGCGTTGCTGTCGGCAATCCGCACCGATGCAGCCGGGCGCGATGCGCGGATCATCTTCCTCGGCGATTTGATCGATCGCGGGCCGGAAAGCCGGCAATGCCTCGATCTGGCGATCGCGGTGCTTGAGGAATTTCCCGGCTCGCGGCTGATTCTCGGCAATCATGAGGAATTCCTGCTCGAATTCATCGAGAGCCCGGAGAGCCGCGAGACGGTTGCGAGCCGCTGGCTCGCCAATGGCGGGCTTACCACGTTGCGCTCCTACAGCCTCAGCGACCGGCTACGGATTGACACTCTGGCGGAGCGCTTCGCCCGAGACTACCCGGCCCATGTCGAAGCCCTGCGCCAGGCCGACTGGATGGCCGAGACCGACACCCACGTTTTTGTCCATGGCGGCATTGATCCCGCACTTCCGCTTGGCGAACAGGACCCGAAGACCACCCGCTGGATCCGCTCCAAATTCCTCGATCACCCCGGACCCTTGCCGAAAATCGTCGTTCACGGCCACACCGTGACCGAGTCCTTCCTGCCGGAGCTTCACAACAACCGGATTGCGATTGACACCGGCGCCGTTCGCTCCGGCCACCTGACCTGCGCGATTTTTCACGGTGACGCCCCGCCCCGCTTCCTCGCAACCGACGATCATGGCCGAACAATAGAAGTCACCGAAGTGCGCCCGCTCGATTGCCGCTGATCCGGCACGAAATTCATGATCTTGCGGCTTCCCCTCGCCTTGCCGCCGCGCTACACCGCAGCCAATGATATTCGAAAGGCATGAGCGATGAGCGACGAAACACGCGACAGCAACGGCACGGTGCTCAACGATGGTGACAATGTCACCGTGATCAAGGACCTCAAGGTCAAGGGCACCTCGTCGACCATCAAGCGCGGCACGCTGGTCAAGGGCATCCGGCTTACCGGCAACCCCGACGAGGTGGAATGCCGGGTCGAGAAGATCAAGGGCCTGGTGCTCAGGACCGAGTTCCTGAAAAAGGCCTGAGTTCAGATCATCAGGTGCCGCAAAAGGTCGTGTAGGGGCCGAAATCCGACGGAGCGCCGAGAGCGAACACCTCGAGCCCTTGCCGCTCAGTGAACGGATCGGCAAGAACCTCCAACAATCGCTCGAACGGCACCAGATTTCCCTCGGTTGCGGATTTCAGCGCCGCCTCGACCATGTGATTGCGTGGAATATAGACCGGATTGACCCGGTCCATTGCCGCCGCACGGCCTTCCGCATTCCCGTCCTCGCGCGCCAATCGCGCCTGCCACATAGGCAGCCAGAGATCAAAGCCCGCGGGATTGGCAAACAGCGCCCGGGTTGGCGCCACATCGCCGTTTGCGGCACGGCCAAGGCTGCGGAACACACGGGTATAGTCGGCCGCTTGCGTTTCCAGAACCGCCAGCAGCCCGGTGGCAAGCTCCATGTCCTCCGGCTCTTCGCGCACTAGCCCCAGCTTGGCCCGCATGCCCGAAAGCCAGGCCCGCTCATAGGCCAGCGGAAAGCGGTTGATCGCCTCGCCTGCCTGCCGCACCGCATCGTCGCTGTCATCCGGATTGATCAGGTCGAGCAGCGTCTCGGCCAGCCGCGCCAGGTTCCACTGCGCGATCTTCGGCTGGTTGCCATAGGCATAGCGGCCCTGGCTGTCGATCGAGCTGAACACGGTCGCCGGATCATAGCCGTCGATGAAGGCGCAGGGTCCGTAATCGATGGTCTCGCCAGAAATCGTCATGTTGTCGGTGTTCATCACCCCGTGCACGAAGCCGAGCTGCATCCACCTGGCAATCAGCACCGCCTGCCGGTCGCGCACGGCCTTGAGCAGTCCGAGATAACGATCCGGCTGTGAGGCAAGCTCGGGATAATGCCGGGCGATGGCGTAGTCCGCCAGTTGCCTCAGCCGCTCGGTTTCGCCGCGGGCGGCAAAGAACTGGAAGGTGCCCACCCGCAGATGGCTCGACGCCACCCGCGCCAGCACAGCACCTGGTTCCGGTCCGTCCTGGCGCATCACCTGCTCGCCGGTCGTCACGGCGGAAAGCGCCCGCGTGGTGGGAACCCCAAGCGCATGCATGGCCTCGCCGATGATATATTCACGCAACACCGGGCCAAGCACCGCCTTGCCGTCGCCACCGCGTGAAAACGGTGTGCGACCGGAGCCCTTGAGATGGATGTCGCGGCGCTTGCCGGCGCTGTCGATGACTTCGCCCAGGAGCAGCGCCCTTCCGTCGCCAAGCTGCGGCGAGAACCCGCCGAACTGATGCCCGGCATAGGCCATCGCCAGCGGCTCGGCGCCCTCGGGTGCGGCGTGGCCGGCAAAGATCGCAGCCCCTTCGTCACCATCCAGCGCCCCGGCATCAAGCCCAAGCTCGGTTGCCAGCGCCCCGTTGAACCGCACCATGCGCGGCGCCGGCACTTCAGCACCCTTCCACGGCACGTAAAACCCTTCGAGGTCACGGGCATAGGAATTGTCGAACTTGAAACCAGCGAGTGTCATGGGACCCTTTTCACAAAAACAACTCCGTCCTTGCCGGAGAGGATAAACGACCGGCAGCAACCGGCCGTTCCGGAATTCATCAAAGACTCGGTCCGAAGGACCTATTCGGCGGCGTCGCGCTTAGGCAGCACCCAGTCGGGCCGGGCGAAATGGCAGGTGTAGCCATGCGGAATCCGCTCGAGATAATCCTGGTGCTCGGGCTCGGCTTCCCAGAAATCGCCCACCGGTTCTACTTCGGTGACCACCTTGCCCGGCCACAGCCCGGAAGCGTCGACATCGGCGATGGTGTCGAGTGCCGTCTCGCGCTGCTGCTCGTTGGCATAATAGATCGCCGAACGGTAAGCCATGCCGCGGTCATTGCCCTGCTGGTTGGGCGTCGATGGATCGTGGATCTGGAAGAAGAACTCCAGCAGCTTGCGGTAGCTGATCCGGTTCGGATCGAACAGGATCTCGATACCTTCGGCATGAGTGCCGTGGTCGCGATAGGTGGCGTTCTTCACGTCACCACCGGTGTAGCCGACGCGGGTCTTTTCCACACCGGGCATCTTGCGGATCAGATCCTGCATGCCCCAGAAACAGCCGCCGGCGAGAACTGCGCGCTCAGTCATTCAGATATCCTCCACCTGGTCGAGATAATCACCATAGCCCTGATCGACCATGTCGGCTTTCGCGATAAACCGCAATGACGCCGAATTGATGCAATAGCGAAGTCCGCCCCGGTCCTGCGGCCCGTCCGGGAAGACGTGGCCGAGATGGCTGTCACCGTCGCGCGAGCGCACCTCGGTGCGGATCATGCCAAGGCTCACGTCGCGAAGTTCGGTCACATGCGCCGGCTCGATCGGCTTGGTGAAGCTCGGCCAGCCGCAGCCGCTCTCGAACTTGTCGGACGAGGCAAACAAAGGTTCACCCGAGACGATGTCGACATAGATGCCGGCGGCCTTGTTGTCGTTGTATTCGCCGGTGAAGGGTCGTTCGGTGCCGTTCCGCTGGGTCACCCGGAACTGCTCTGGTGTCAGCTTGGCGATCGCGTCATCCGATTTCGAAAAAGTCTTGCTCATACCGGGTCCTCTCTTCAAGGCTCATGATGTCTGAAAGAGACATGGGCCAACCGGACCGGAATTTCAATTGCCTCGTCGGATCGTAACGCTGCCGATTGTTTCACAAACGGTCAACTTGCGGTGAATTGAAAGATCCGCGGCTCAGTATTCGCGTTCGAAGAAGATTCCGCCCTTGGTTTCCCCGTCGGAACCGGCCTCGCCGCGCAGCTTGATGCCCTTGCCGATATCGAGATCGATCCGCGCCTTGGATGAGCCGGCAGTGGCGCCGCTTTCGATCCCCAGATAGGTCTTGTCGTTGAGATACTTGCCGACGCCGAGCGAAGTATCGCCGGTTTCCTCGTCGGTGCGCACATCGATATCATCGACCCCGGTGGCGCGGCGCAATTGTTCGACCAGCCCGCCGCCCTTGACCGCACCGGTCAGTTGGCCAGCGGCCTCGGCAAGCTGGGCAATCTGCAACGGTGACAGGCTGCTGATCGAGCGGCCGAAAATCAGCTGCGCCAGCACTTCGTCCTCGGGCAATTCCGGGCTTGAGGTGAAACTGAACGTCGGGGCGTCGGCCGGCCCGGTCACCAGCACGGTCACCGTCGTGCTGCCCGACTGGCTCGAAGCGGCCAGATCGAGGATCGGCACCACCGATCCGGCAAACCCGAGCGTGCCACGGGTGAAATCAAGCCGCTTGCCGAGAATGCTCAACCGCCCGCGGATCAGGTCGAAGCCGCCTGCGGCCACCGGTGTGCCGGTATTGCCGGTCAGCCGCACCGACCCGCCCAGTTCAACATCCATGCCCCGGCCGCGGATGAAGATCCGGCTTGCCTGCACCCGCACATCGAGCCCGACGCCTTCCGCGGCCCCGCCGGCACTGCCGCCCGACAGCCGCTCGGCCTGGGACTGGATATCGGCGGGCGCGTTCCGGTGGGTCACATCAAGCCGTGAAATCGAACTCGGCAGTGTCTCGGGCACGGTGATCGTCGTCTCGTCGAGCAACACGCTGCCGCCAAGCGTCGGCAGTGCGGTCAACGGCCCGGTCAGGCTCAGGTCGGCGTCAAAGCGCGTCGCCACCATCTGGCCGTCGGCATACCGCGCCCGGTCGACCTTCACCTTCAGGTCCGCCGGAAAATTCGATGCCGGATCAAGCCCCACGGTTCCCGATCCGGTGATCCGCCCGCCCGAAGACAGGTCACCGGACAACGACCGGATTGTCGCCTGCCCCGGTGTCAGGCCGATATCGGCAGACAGATTGTCGAGCGCCAGCCCGGAGCGGCCGTCGACAAGACGGGTCCCCGACGTGGTCAGACTTCCCGATATCTCCGGCGCGCCGACCGAGCCTGAGATCGTCATGTCGGCCTGTGCGGTGCCGGTGACGGCCAGTCCCTGCTTGGCAATCGTCGCTGAAAGCAGCGAGAACGGAACGCTGCCGTTGATCTTCGCCGATAGTGCCCGGGCGCCGGTTGTCTCCAGTCCGCCAGAGGCGGTGAAAGCCAGGCCGCTGCCATTGGCGCGCGCATCGAAATTCAATCGCCCTGCCTCGAACCCGCCGCTGGCGCTCACCGAGAGGGGCACGTCCGCAACCGAAGAGGCCGCAGCGGCGCGCAGATCGCTTGCATCAAGATCATAGCGAACCACCGGCGCCGAAGCCTTGCCGCGCACGCTGAGTTTTCCCGACACTGCGCCGGATAGTCCCGCCCCCGGTGCAATCGCGTTGACCGAGGTCAGCGGCAGGCCGGAAATGGCGACGTCGACAGCCAGTGTCTGACCGGCAGACCCGGTGACCGATACCCGTCCGCCGCCGGGCGATAGCACCAGCCGCTCGATCTGTGCGACACCATCACGGACCACCACGCGCGCCGGCTCGGTCAATGTGATCGCAAGACCTTTCCACGCTGTCCGGGCGGTTTCCACTTCAACTTCGGTGCCGGTCTCGACCTGCCGCACCCGGCCATTAACGCTGACCGGAAGTCCGGCCGTCTGCGCCTTGCCGTCGATCACCGTCCAGCCCTGCGACTGGGAGAACTCCGCCCTCAGGTTTTCCACATCGGTGCCACCTGCGCTCAAGCCAGCGACTTCGAGCGTACCGGTGGGCTTCGGCGCCCCCATCAGATCGTCGATGCTGGCGGTCAACCGCGCGTCGCGGACAGAAAAACCCTCGCCGGAAAGCTCGGGAAACCCGATCCCGATATCGGCGACCGACGTGTTGCCCCGGATATCGAACTTGATCGAGCCGCCGCCGCTGCCGTTTATCGCCTGCAGCGCCAGTGCCGAGAGCGCCCCGATGTCCTTGAGATCGAGATCGATCACGCCCTTGGGGCGGTAGGCTGCATCGAGCACCAAGTCCCCGGAAATCAGATTGTCCGCCACCTGCAGCCGCAAAGGGCTGACCCGCACAGTTCCGCCCGACTGCGCCACCACCATGCTGCCGTTGATCGGCCGGCCTTCAAGCGCACCGCTGAGTTTGACATTCGCCTGTGGCGACGCCGGATCGGCCACGCCTTCGGCTTCCAGCACCAGATCCGAAAGATCGCGGCCCTGAAGTTTCAACTGGTTTCCGGTCAGTCGTGCTTCAAAGGCGGGTGCGGAGAATTGTCCCGAGAGGCTGGCCGACAGGTTGAGCCCGCCCGACATCGCCGCATCAAGACCCGCAAGCCGTGTCACACTGGCTTCGATGTCTCCGGCAAGTTGGCCATCTGCGCCAAGTGCTACGCCGCCCGATACCGTTGCGGACTCTGAGGCGAGCTGGAAATCACGGATGGTGAGAGCACCGGCATCATCGCGTGATACCTGGGCCTCAAATTTCGTGTCCGGCCCAAGCAGGCCCGGCGCGTTGGCCGACAGCACCGCATTGCGCACCGTGCCCGACAGGTTGGCTGCCAGTCCACCCGCTCCATCAAACGAGAAGTCCTCGATCGCCACGGCCGCGACACCGCTGCGGACCAGAAGCTTTTCGCTGGCGACAGAGCCGTCCTCGCCCAGCACCAGATCGCCCGACACCGCCAGACCGCCGGCCACCGCGCGGGCGGCAATGTCGCTGCTCGACCCGACGGCGCCGATCTCGAGCTTGAGGGACCCGGTTCCGCTGCGGGTCGCAAGCGAAAACCGGTCAAAATCCAGGACGGCGGTGATCTGGTCCGCGCTGAAATCGGCGCCGGCAACGCGGTCTGTGCCGACCTCAAGCCGTATCGCCGCTTCCTCGGCATCTCCGGTGATGCGGACCTTCGCCTCGGGAACCGAAACGTTGACCCCCGATTGCCCCTCACCGAACTGCAGTGCGCCGGCACCGGCTTGCGGCGACACCGAAGCGGTCAGGTCGACATTTCCGGTTCGCGCCACCCGGCCGCGCCCATCGGCAGTCAGCCGTGCGGAGGAAAAGGTGAAGATGTCGATCACCGCACCATTGCGGTCCGGTTCAACCAGGCCTTCGAGAACCAGATCGCTGCGGCCGGAAAACACCTGCCCCAGGGATGGCGGCATGAACCGGTCGAACGTGCCATTGGCCTGCAACGACACCGCATCGCCCGCCTCTCCGGCGGCCATCTGCAAACTGGCCTCAGCCACGATCTCGTCATTGATTGTGCCGGCGGCATTCAGCCGCCAGTCGGCCAGCGAACCTTGCGACGTCGCCGTCAGGCTGATCGCATCCTGCGGCGCAAGCTTGAGAAGATAGGCCATCACCCCGCCCGCAGGCTCGGACAGCTTGGCCGAGATGTTGAAACGGTCCTCGGCCTTGAGATAATCCGCGTCGACCGTCAGTTCACCGCCGACCCCGTCGGTCCGCCTGACCGCCAGATCGGCCAGAGCCGATGACAGCGCTGCGTCGACGCGGGCGCTGCCCTTTGCCTCGAACCGGGCGATACGTCCGGCCACCGGCTCGCCGACCAGGATATCGGGCGCGGTAAACCGCTTGATGTCAAACGCCAGCGGCAGGGTGAAGCTGCCACCATCCGACTGTGTTTCGGCGGCCTCTGGCAGTCGCGCCAGCTCCACGCCGTCAATGTAGATGTCATCGATCGCAAGGCCTGCGCGCAACAGCGCCAGCGGCGACCAGTTGATCTGAATGCCCTTGAGCAGCAGCCACGGCTCGCCTGAGGAATCATTGAGCAGCACGTGGCCAATCCGCGTCCTGCCGGACAAAAGACCGTCAATCCGGTCGATCTCGACGCTCTGCGCCGGGCCGGACCCCAGCCTGTTCAGCGTCAGCGCGATCAACCGCCCGCCCGGCGTTGTCGACACCAGCAGGATGACCGATCCCAGCACGATGAGCAAAAAGACCAGCAGCCATCTCGCCCCACGCCGGATTACACCGGGACGCTGTTTTTTCCGGATCTCGGTGGCCATGTCAGAATGCCTGCCCGATCCCGGCGTAAATCCCGTAATCCGGATCGGTGGCTTCCTTGTTCAGCGGCACCGCGACATCGACACGGATCGGGCCGAATGGCGTTGCATAGCGCAAGCCAATCCCGGCACCGGCCTTGAACTCGGCGCCGGTGAAGTCTTCATTGGCGCTGACCAGGCCGGCATCGAGGAACGGCACGATGCCAATTTTCTCGGTGATCCCGATGCGCAGTTCCGCCGAGGTCTCGATCAGCGAACGACCGCCGGTCGGCAGCCCTGCCGCATCGCGCGGACCGATATCCTGATAGCCATAACCGCGGACTGAACCGCCGCCGCCCGCATAAAACCGGCGGTTGGCCGGTATCGCGGCAAGGCTGGCGCCGTAGATCGAGCCTGCGGCAACCCGTCCGGCCGCGACAAACCGCTTCTCCGCATCGAGCGCCCGGTAGGCCGAGGCTTCGGCGCGCATCTTGACGAAGGTTGCCCCGCCGTTGATCTCGTGCGCAGGCTCGACCAGCAGCGACAGACGGGTACCTGTGGTCGGATCGAGCGTGTTGTCGCGCGTGTCACGGACATATTCGAGCGGCAGCGCCACGGTGATCGTCTCACGATCGACGTTGAAACTGTCGGTCAGCTTGGCGTACTCGATATTGACGCCCGCCGACACCGTCTGCTCGGGCGTCACTTGGTAGGAAATCCCCGCTGCCGCCTCGACCGAGAACCGGCGGTAGGCATCGGGATTTTCCTGCTCGACTTCAAGTCGGGAGGTAAATTTCGACGCCGGTCCGAGAACCCCGGGCTTTTCAAACAGCACCGCGCCACGCCAGGTCATGTCCTTGGCTTCGCCGGTCTTGCCCAGGCTGCTCACCGAGCCTTCGACACGGAGTTTTTCGGCCCGGCCAAACAGGTTGCGATGGCCCCAATAGGCCTCCATGCCGCCGCCATCGGTGGACGAATAGGTGGCACCGGCCCCAAGGAAGCGATGCTTTCGCTCGGAGACCTTGACCAGGACCGGGACGGTCCCGTCACCCGACAGGCTGTCGCTGCCGCGCACCGTCACGCTTGAAAACACGTCTAGCGCCCGCAGCCGTTTTTCCGCCGCAGCCAGTTCGCCCGGGTCATATTGCTTGCCCTGGCGGACCCCGGCCATGCGCGCGATGAAATCGGAATTGACATCCTTGGCGCCGGTCACACCGGTCTGGCCGAAGGCCGCGATCGGGCCGGCCTCAAGCTGCAGCGACACATCGATCACCCCGCGGGCATGATCGGCAACCACGTCACGGCCCGACACCTGCGCGAACGGATGTCCGTTCTTCTCAAGTTCGAGCACCAGGGCTTTCTCGGCATCGAGGATGACGGTCGATTTTGCCAGCGCGCCGGTCGACAGTCCCTGTTCGTCCGCCGCATAGGACCGGCCGTCACCATCGCGAATCGAGACATCGCCGAACCGGAATTCCCGGCCCGGTGCGACAAGGATGCGAACCGGAACCGGACCGGTCTCGCGCAAATTGGTATCAGGCGGCAGATCCGCCAGGCGCCTGCCACCCAAAAGGATGCGGACTTCGCCGCCGTAGCGGGCGTTTTCGTAAAGGGCTGCGATCAGTTGCTCGAAATCACTGTTTGCGCGCTGAATAAGGCCAATCGAGCCTGATACCGGCCGATCGGCACCCTGGACCAGCGAAGATGCTGCTTCCAGCTCTTCGCGCAATGTACCTTCAGGATCATCACCCGAGACTTCGAGTGTCACAGAATAGGAAAGCGGATCAACCACTTCCACGGTCTCGGCTTCTTCGCTTTCGAAAAGCTTCAGACCGAAGATCTCCAGCGCGCTGGCGGTGCCGGGCGCTGACAGCAGAACGGGAACCGAAAAAACGGCAACAGCAACCCGGCGCAGCCAAAAAGAGCCGCGCGCGTTGGAGTCTATGTCCCGCACGTTGTTCATCGCATCCATTCTAGCGCGCATAAGTGAATGCGCCCTGAACGCTTTTAACCTGAAAAACCCGACAAGAATAAGGGGGTACAGAATTATTTTAGCCTCTGATCATGAGGAAACCCGGTGCCGCAGGTTTCTTCTGCGATGACGTTTTTAACTCTTGTGTCGCGCCAATCGATTTCGCAATCTGCCGCCCAGATCGAACAGGGGAAGCTCCATGAAATCGCATGTCAGGGCAGTCGTAATCGGTGGCGGCGTCGTCGGATGTTCCGTGCTTTACCATCTGGCCAAGGCCGGATGGAGCGATGTCATGCTGATCGAGCGTTCGGAACTGACCTCCGGCTCGTCCTGGCACGCAGCCGGCGGCTTTCACACGCTCAATGGCGACCCCAACGTCGCCAAGCTGCAGGCTTACACCGTCGGCCTCTACGAGGAGCTCGAAAAACTCTCCGGCCAGTCCTGCGGCCTGCACCTGACCGGCGGCGTGATGATGGCCGACACGCCGGAGCGCATGGACTTCCTCCGCCTGGTGCACGCCAAGGGCCGTTATCTCGGCATGGAAACCGAGCTGATCACCCCGTCCGAGGCCAAGGCCATGTTCCCGCTGATGGACGAGAGCAATTTCGTCGGCGCCCTGTGGGATCCGGTCGAAGGCCACCTCGACCCCTCGGGCACCACCCATGCCTATGCCAAGGCCGCACAAAAGCTCGGCGCGGAAATCGTGCTGCGCAACCGTGTCATCGAACTTACCCAGGAGACCGACGGCACCTGGAACGTCGTCACCGAACAGGGCACGGTCAAGGCCGACCACGTGGTCAATGCCGGCGGGCTGTGGGCGCGCGAAGTCGGCCGCATGGCAGGCCTCGAGCTGCCGGTGCTGGCCATGGAGCACATGTATCTGCTCACCGACGAAATGCCCGAAGTGCTCGAGTTCAACGCCAAGACCGGCCGCGAACTGGTCGGAGTCATCGATTTCAAGGGCGAGATCTACACCCGCCAGGAACGCACCGGCATCCTGCTCGGCACCTATGAGCGGGCCTGCAAGCCGTGGTCGCCGGTCGACACGCCGTGGGATTTCGGCCACGAGCTACTCGCCCCCGATCTCGACCGCATCGCGCCGTCGCTGGAAGTCGGCTTCCGGCATTTCCCGGCGATGGAGAACGCCGGCATCAAGCAGGTCATCAACGGCCCCTTCACCTTCGCACCCGACGGCAACCCGCTGGTCGGCCCGGTGCCGGGCCTGACCAACTACTGGACCGCCTGCGCGGTGATGGCCGGCTTTAGCCAGGGCGGCGGCGTCGGCCTGGCGCTGTCAAACTGGATGGTCAACGGCGATCCCGGCGCCGACATCTGGGGCATGGATGTCGCCCGCTTCGGCGAATGGGCGACGCTGCGCTACACCAACGCCAAGGTGCGCGAGAATTACTCCCGCCGATTCTCGATCCGATTCCCCAACGAGGAACTGCCCGCCGCCCGTCCGCAGCAGACCACCCCGCTCTACGACGTCATGGTGCGCGACAATCACGCCGTGATGGGTGACAGCTGGGGGCTGGAAACACCGCTGTGGTTCGCACCATCGGCGGAAGAAGCCCGCGACGTGCTCTCCTTCCAACGTTCCAACGATTTCGAGCACATCGGCAACGAGGTCCGCGCCGTGCGCGAGCGTGTCGGCGTCACCGAGATCGCCAACTTCGCCAAGTACCGGGTCAGTGGCCAGGGTGCCGAGGCCTGGCTGTCGCACCTGATGACCAACACCATGCCGAAGACCGGGCGTATCGTGCTGACGCCGATGCTCAACGAGTTCGGCAAGCTGATCGGCGATTTCACCATCGCCAAGGTCGCCGACGAGGACTTCATGGTCTGGGGCTCGTCGGCCGCCCAGCGCTACCACATGCGCTGGTTTGAAAAGCACCTGCCCGAGGACGGCTCGATCCGCGTCCACCGCTACGATCTCACCCTGGTAGGGCTGTCGATCGCCGGCCCGCGGGCCCGCGACCTCTTGTCAAAGCTCACCGATGACGACGTCTCCAACACCGCGTTCCGTTTCATGGATTTCCGCCAGATGGATGTCGGCGGCGCGCCCTGCATGGTCAACCGCGTCACCTATACCGGTGATCTCGGTTACGAGATCTGGATGGAGCCCTGCTACCAGCAAGCGGTCTATCGGGCGATCAAGGCCGCCGGCACCGAATTCGGCATCGCCGATTTCGGCATGCGAGCGCTGCTGTCGATGCGGCTCGAGAAGAACTTCCCCACCTGGTTCCGCGAGTTGCGTCCGATCTATGGCCCCTATGAGGGTGGCATGGAGCGCTTCATCAAGCTCTCCAAGAACAACTTCATCGGCCGCGAGGCGGCGGCGAAGGAACACGCCGACGGCCCGAAACTGATGCGGACCTCGTTCCTGGTCGACGCGGTTGACGCCGACGTGATGGGCGACGAGCCGGTCTGGGCCAAGGTCGGCGACACCGATTACGGCACCGTCGAGACCCCGCACGGCTATGGCGCGCCCCGCTTTGATGCGGACGGCAAGGAGATCCCCAAGCCCGAAGGCGGCACCTTGCGCGATGGCGCCTGGCGCGTCGTCGGCTGGATCACCTCCGGCGGCTACGCCCATACCATCGGCTCCTCGATGGCCCAGGGCTATATCCCCGCCGCCCTTGCCACCAATGGTGACGCGAACATGTTCGAGATCGAGATCATGGGCATCCGCCGCCCGGCCCGGATCGCGCTGGAAGCGCCGTTCGACCCGATGGGCGAGAAGATGCGGAGCTGAGTTCAAAATAAAATAATGCCCGCGAAGTCAGAGACTTGCGGGCATTTCACGACTCAACTTGCAAACCGTCTGACTCAACCTCTCAGCTCAACCTGTGAAATCAATCCGCCCGCACCACCGGGTTGCCGGCTTCGGCCAGCTTGGCGAGATCGGCGGGCTTGAGCTCGACAGATTCGCCGCAGCCGCAGGCCGATGTCTGGTTCGGGTTGTTGAACACGAAGCCCGAGCGCAGCTTGGTCACCTCGTAGTCCATCTCTGTGCCAAGCAGGTAGAGAATTGCCTCGGGGGCGACGAACACCGTGGCGCCGTCGCGCTCGATGCGGTCATCCTTCGGGTCGGCCTCTTTCGCCAGATCGATGGCATATTCCATCCCGGCGCAGCCACCCTTCTTGATGCTGACGCGAATACCCGCAGCATTATCGGAATTTTTCAGGATCGTTTTGACACGCTCGGCCGCCGGGGCGGTCAGTGTCATGACGGCAAATCCCATTACAATCTCCTTCAGCCAGACGGGTTCAAGGCCCGCTGCTTCGTCCATTGAATGTAGTGTGGGTTTATCAGGTTAACAAGAAGGCTACAGGAAACAGTCCGTCGGCGGATTAATACCAGCCGACCGCCACCTGCGCTTCTTCGCTCATCCGGTCCGGCGTCCAGGGCGGGTCGAAGGTCATCGACACCTCGACGCCGGAAATGCCTTCCACCGTGCTGACGGCGTTTTCCACCCAGCCTGGCATTTCGCCCGCCACCGGGCATCCCGGTGCGGTCAGCGTCATCTGGATCTTGACCATCCGGTCGTCCTCGATGTCGATCTTGTAGATCAGCCCGAGCTCGTAGATGTCGGCCGGGATTTCCGGGTCATAGACGGTTTTCAGCGCCGAGATGATGTCGTCGCTCAGCCGCGCCAGTTCCTCGCGCGGGATTGCCGATTCGGCCACGGACGTGCCGGTGGCAGTGTCAGCGGCGGGTGCGGTGTCTGTGCCGGTTTCGGTGGCGTCGCTCATCGGCTTTGCTCCATCAGGAAAAGAAGGCCCGTGCCTTGTCGAGGGCTTCGACCAGCACATCGATCTCCGCACGGGTATTGTAGAGCCCCATCGAGGCACGGCAAGTGGACGTCGCGCCAAAGCGCTTGAGCAACGGCTGGGCGCAATGTGTGCCCGCCCGTACCGCCACGCCGGAGCGGTCGATCAGCATAGAGATGTCATGGGCGTGAATGCCCTCGATCTCGAAGGCGAAGATCGCGCCCTTGCCCGGCGCAGTGCCGATCAGCCTCAGCGCGTTGACCGCCGAGAGCTTTTCCTGGGCATAGGCCGCCAGATCGGCTTCATGCGCGGCAATGCGGTCGCGGCCGAGCTTTTCCATGTACTCGAGCGCAGCCCCCAGCCCGATCGCCTGCACGATCGGCGGCGTACCGGCTTCAAACCGGTGCGGCGGATCATTGTAGGTGACAGCATCCTCGCTGACATCGACGATCATCTCACCGCCGCCCATGAACGGCTGCATCGCGTGCAGCGCTTCGGACTTGCCGTAAAGCACGCCGATGCCCGACGGCCCGTAGAGCTTGTGGCCGGTCATCACGTACCAGTCGCAATCGATATCCTGCACATCGACCGGCATGTGGACGGCCGCCTGGCTGCCGTCGATCAGCACCTTGACGCCCCGCTCGTGCGCTATGCGGCAGACTTCCTTCACATCGACGATCGTGCCGAGCACGTTGGACATGTGGGTGATCGCCACCAGCTTGGTGCGCTCGGTGAGCGCCTTGCGGAAATCATCAAGATCGAAATTGCCTTGGTCATCGACACCGACCCAGACAATCTTGGCACCCTGGCGTTCACGCAGGAAATGCCACGGCACGATATTGGAATGGTGTTCCATGATGGTGACGATGATCTCGTCGCCCTCACCGATATGCGGCATGCCATACCCATAGGCGACCGTGTTGATCGCCTCGGTGGTCGACTTGGTGAACACCACATTGTCGACCGACGGCGCATTGAGAAAGCGCCTGACGATCTCGCGGGCGTTCTCATAGGCGTCCGTCGCGGCATTTGACAGGAAATGCAGGCCGCGGTGCACATTGGCGTATTCATGCGAATAGGCATGGCTCACCGCATCGATGACCGCCTGCGGCTTTTGCGCCGAGGCGCCATTGTCGAGATAGACCAGCGGCTTATCGTAGACCGTGCGCGCCAGGATCGGAAAATCCTTGCGCACCGCCTCGACGTCGTATGCTTTATCAGTCATGATTAATAAGCCATTGTTCGATAAGCGTTTCAAGCGCCTCGACCAACTTCTCGTTTTCGAGTTCGTCGATCAGTTCATCGACGAAACCGTTGACCAGCAGCGCCCGCGCCGATTTCTCGGTGATGCCGCGCGCCATCAGGTAGAAAAGGTGATTGTGGTCGATATCGATCACCGTCGCACCATGCGCGCAGATCACGTCATCGGCGAAGATTTCCAGCTCCGGCTTGGCCGCGAACTCGCCCTCATCCGACAGCAAGAGCGTGTTGCAGGCCATCTGCGCATCGGTCTTCTGCGCGATCTTCGCCACCCGGATCTGCCCCTGGAAGACGCCGCGCGCCCGGCCCAGAACCACGTTGCGGACGATCTCCGACGAGGTGGTGTTGGGCACCGAGTGGCCCAGTGTCAGCGTCACATCGGTGTGGCTGTCGCCCGCCAGCAGGTTGACGCCGCGCAGATCAAGATGAGATCCCTCGCCCGCCGCCTCGACATGCAGTTCCTGACGCACCAGCTTGCCGCCGGCATTGATCACGTAAAGCTTGAGGGTCGCATTTGCTCCGAGCCGTGCCGTGAGCTGGCCCAGATGCTGGTCCTCGACGCCCCGGCCCTGCAGGATGATCCAGGTCACCTCGGCGCCATCGGCCAGATCCAGCGTGGTCACCGATGTCGACAGTCCGGCCGCAGCCTTGTCGCCCAGGTGGCGCTCGATGATGCTTGCCTTGGCATTGGCGCCGAATGACGCCACGAACCGGTTGTGCACCTGTCCGCCCGACTGCACCGACTGGATCTCGATGAGATCGTCAACCGACTGGTCGGCGCCAACCGAGAGGCTGTAGCCGTCCGCCACGAACGCACCGTTGAGCTGGCCGATCAGGTCGTCCGAACCGCGCTCGACCAGAAGTTTGGCGGCTTCGCCTGAAGCCAGGAGGTCCATGAACGGCTCGAGCGCCAGGCCCGCGGGGGCCTTCATCTCGGCGCTCCGGCCCTGCACCATCGGCAGCACCACGCTGCCGCGCACCAGCGGGTCGACCGATTTCGCCGTTCCGCCACCATTTTTCGGCAACTCGCGCAGCAGACTGCGCAGGTCGGTGTAGTGCCAGCTTTCGGTACGCCGGGTCGGAAAACCGCCCTTGCTGATGGAAGCGAGCAGCTTGTCGCGTGCCGCGGTGACCGGCGCATCACCCGGCAATTGGCCGATCATGTCGGCAAAACTGTCGAGGATCGCCTGTTCGGCTGCGGTGTGTGGCGGCTTTGTCTGCATGTTCATGCCTGTCTCTCCTGGCCTTGCGGCCCGTCTAATCCGCGTCGCCTCAAGCGGCGGCTTCGATGATCCCGGCATAGCCATTGGCTTCGAGATCGAGCGCCAGCTCCTTGTCGCCGGTCTTGATCACCTGTCCCTTGTAAAGCACATGCACGGTATCGGGCACGATGTGCTCGAGCAGGCGCTGGTAGTGGGTGATGACGATGACCGCACGGTCCGGCGAGCGCAGCGCGTTGACCCCGTCGGAAACGATCTTGAGCGCATCGATGTCGAGGCCGGAATCGGTTTCGTCGAGAACGCAGAGCTGCGGCGCCAGCAGCTTCATCTGCAGGATCTCGGCGCGCTTCTTCTCACCGCCGGAAAAGCCGACATTGAGCGGACGCTTGAGCATCTCCGGATCGATCTGCAGGCTGGCCGCGGCTTCCTTGACCAGCTTGATGAAGTCCGGCGTCTTCAGCTCTTCCTCGCCGCGCGCCTTGCGCTGCTCGTTCATCGCAACCTTGAGAAACTGCATGGTGGCGACTCCCGGGATCTCCACCGGGTACTGGAACGCCAGGAAGATGCCTTTGGCGGCGCGCTCGGACGGATCGAGGTCCAGAATGCTTTCGCCGTTGTACAGGATGTCACCCTCGGTGACCTCGTAGTCGTCACGGCCGGCGAGAATGTAGGACAAGGTCGATTTGCCCGAACCGTTCGGCCCCATGATGGCCGCCACTTCGCCCGCCTTGACCGTCAGGTTGAGGCCGCGAATGATCTCGGTGCCGTCTTCGGCGATCCGCGCATGAAGATTCTTGATTTCTAGCATGTTGTCGTTTCCCAACTCGAATTCACATTGTTGTTGACCGGAACCAGGTCCGGCCGGGCCGTGCTTTCACAGGCCCATCAAATTTCTCACCATTGGCAGCACTGTTGCCGCGACGATCCCGACGACACCGCCGATGACGATCCGCACGGCCCTGCCGCCAAAACTCGGCGCGAAGGCCGAAAGCATGCCGCAAATCACCGCGTACCAGGCGATTGCTGTTGCATCGATGCTCACGGTCATGCTCCCTTCATGAGGAGCGCTGGAGCAATCTCCAGCCGCCACTCGTTGCCTTAGCCGACGCTGCCTTCAAGGCTGATGCCGATCAGCTTCTGGGCTTCAACGGCGAACTCCATCGGCAGTTCCTGGATGACTTCCTTGACGAAGCCGTTGACGATCAGCGCGATCGCCTCTTCCTCGGGGATGCCGCGGGCCAGGCAGTAAAACAGCTGGTCCTCGGAAATCTTCGAGGTCGTGGCTTCGTGCTCGAACTGCGCGGTCGAGTTTTTCGCCTCGATGTAAGGCACCGTGTGTGCGCCGCAGTCGTTGCCGATCAGCAAGCTGTCGCACTGGGTGAAATTGCGCGCATTCGCAGCCTTGCGGTGGGCCGAGACCTGGCCGCGATAGGTGTTGTTGGAATGCCCGGCCGAAATCCCCTTGGAGATGATCCGGCTCGAGGTATTCTTGCCCAGATGGATCATCTTGGTGCCCGAATCGATCTGCTGGTAGCCATTCGACACCGCGATCGAGTAGAACTCGCCGCGCGAACCGTCACCGCGCAGGATGCAGGACGGGTATTTCCAGGTGATCGCCGAACCGGTCTCGACCTGGGTCCAGGAGATCTTGGAGTTCTTGCCGCGGCAATCGCCACGCTTGGTGACGAAATTGTAGATCCCGCCCTTGCCTTCCTTGTCGCCCGGATACCAGTTCTGCACCGTCGAGTACTTGATCTCGGCATCATCGAGCGCGATCAGTTCGACCACGGCGGCATGCAGCTGGTTTTCATCGCGCTGCGGCGCGGTGCAGCCCTCGAGATAGGACACATATGCACCCTCTTCGGCGATGATCAGCGTCCGCTCGAACTGGCCAGTATTTTTCTCGTTGATGCGGAAATAGGTCGACAGCTCCATCGGGCAGCGCACGCCCTTGGGCACGAACACGAACGACCCGTCGGTAAACACCGCCGAATTGAGCGTGGCGTAGTAGTTGTCGGTCACCGGAACCACGGTACCGAGATACTTCTTCACCAGGTCCGGATATTCGCGCATCGCTTCGGAGATCGACATGAAGATCACGCCGGCCTTGGAAAGCTCTTCCTTGAAGGTTGTGACCACCGAAACCGAATCGAACACCGCATCAACCGCGATCTTCGATTGCTGAACGCCAGCCAGGATTTCCTGCTCGCGCAACGGAATGCCGAGTTTCTCGTAAACCTTCAGCAGCTCCGGATCGACATCGTCAATCGACTTCGGCCCCGCGGTGCCCTTCGGCGCCGAGTAGTAGTGGATGTCCTGGAAATCGATCTTCGGGTAGTCGAGGCGCGCCCAGTCCGGCTCGTCCAGCGTCAGCCAGCGGCGGAATGCATCCAGCCGCCATTCGAGCATCCACTCGGGCTCGTTCTTCTTGGCCGAAATCATCCGGATGGTGTCTTCGGTCAGGCCCTTGGGCGCTGTATCGCTCTCGATGACGGTCTCGAAACCGTACTTGTACTGGTCCACGTCAATCTGACGGACCTGATCGATGGTCTCCTGCACGGCAGGCATGGCGCTCTCCAATCTCGCCGGGTCAAGGCCGGCAGCTTGTTAACGTCTTGTGATGTGCCATTCATGGCTCACCACTATGTAGTGCGGGACAGCTGTCCACGCTATGTCATTCGCGAAAATCCCCGTCTCGCGAACGTAAATTCTTGTCACCGCCTACGCGGCGGCCTGCGCACCCTTGCGGGCAAGCCGCCGGGTATTAATTGATTTGAACGCTTCATGGAACCGTTCAATGTCATCTTCGGTGTGCTCGTGCCCCAAACTGACCCGGATCGCCCCGAGATCCGCGTCGGCTCCCATCGCTGACAGCACGTGGCTCTGGCCTATCTTGCCCGATGAACAGGCAGCGCCGGCCGAAACCGCCACACCTTCCATATCAAAGGCGATCTGCGCCGTCTCCGCTTTCAGGCCCGGAAGCGAGAAAAAGCTTGTATTGGCCAGCCGTTCGACCGCTGCCCCATGCAAGATCACATCGGGCGCCATTTCGCGCATTCCGCTTTCAAGCCGTTCACGCATCGCAGCGATGCGCCCGATGTCATCCAGGGCCCCGCGTGCCGCCTCGGCTGCGGCTCCAAAGCCGGCGATGCCCAGAAGGTTCTCGGTACCGCCGCGATGGCCCTTTTCCTGCCCGCCGCCGCGGATCAGCGGCGCTGGCATCAATGTTTCGCCGGCACTGACCAACGCCCCGATTCCCTTCGGCCCGCCGATCTTGTGACCCGACAGGATCAGGAAATCCGCACCGAGTTCAACAAGCGACAATGGCACCCGGCCGGCGCCCTGCACCGCATCGACAACCAGCAGCCCGTGATGGGCTTTGACAATCTCGGCAGCTTCCCGGACCGGCTGGATCACGCCGGTTTCATTGTTGGCCAGTTGCAGCCCGAGCATCGCCTGGCCGGTCGACGGATCATGACCGGCAAATGCGTCCGCCAGTTCCGCAAGATCGAGACGACCCTGCGCATCAACCCCGAGCACGCTGACTTGTTCCGCGGAAAACCGGCCACCCTCGAGAACCGCCGGATGCTCGACGGCCGAAACGAACAACCGTGAGACGCGAACCGGCGAGCGGCCCATCCGGTAATCGGGTGTCAGCACGTGGTTGGCAGCTTCCGTCGCGCCGGAGCAGAAGGTGACCTGGGCGGCGGCGGCATTGCACAGCCGCGCCACGGCCTCACGGGCATTGGTGATCAACGCCCGGGTCTTGCGGCCTTCCGCATGAACCGACGACGGATTGCCGGGCAGTTCCATCGCATCGATCATCGCCGTCTGCGCCACCGCAAGCAGCGGCGCAGTTGCGTTGTAATCGAAATAGAGACGCCCTTTGGCCATGGTTCTCTTTGCCTGTGGAGACTACCTGCCACAACGGCAGACGCATTTTTCTTGAATTTTCGGTGCCCGATGCCGTATGAGACATTAACTTTCAGCGATCACGCTGCAGTTTCGAACGATTCTAAACTAGGTTCTAGGGAGCCGCTCCGCCCCAGTCAAGGGCGCGGCAGCGATATCCAACCGCCAGCCAGCTTCCCGAAACGGGACAACAGGCCGCGCGAACCCCGCTCAAGTATGGAGTATCAATGCCTGAAGTCATTTTCAACGGACCCGCTGGACGTCTCGAAGGCCGCTACCAGCCGGGCAAGGAAAAGAACGCACCGATCGCCATCATCTTGCATCCGCATCCGCAATTTGGTGGCACCATGAACAACCAGATCGTCTACCAGCTGTTCTACATGTTCCAGCAGCGCGGGTTCACGACGCTCCGGTTCAATTTCCGCTCCATCGGCCGCAGCCAGGGCGATTTCGACCACGGCGCCGGAGAACTCTCCGATGCCGCCGGCGCGCTGGACTGGGTGCAGAGCCTGCACCCGGACTCGAAAAGCTG
>Ga0189291_100316_pt1 | contig 22646 bp, 16 predicted proteins | sample UW1redminimetaG_FD_130331 | JGI IMG/M metagenome (GOLD analysis project Ga0189291, IMG submission 130331) | Marine microbial communities from the Costa Rica Dome - UW179B-red mini metaG | ecosystem: Environmental > Aquatic > Marine > Oceanic > Photic zone | place: Costa Rica: the Eastern Pacific... | reverse complement strand
TTTTTTGATGTCTTCAGGATTATCCTCGCGTTCTATAAGCCCGATTTTCTCAAGCGACGGTAACTTTCGGGTAAGATCTGCAGTTGTAACCCCAACTTTTGATGCAAGCTCTACCCTTTCCATTTGATGATCGGTTGCTTCGTTCAGCGTATATAAAATAATAAAATCATCCAATCCTAATCCATTGATTCCCAATCTAGCATCAAACTTTCTTTTAATTTTAGACTGTGTAATTGTGAGATCGATAAAGAATTGTAGTTTTGTGCTTACTTCTATCATTGATACGATGTTTATATTTCAAAATTAAAGCCAGACATATCATCTAACATTATAATGCGACGGTATTGTTTGTAAATAATGAGCTTATATATAGTACAACTTTACAAATTAAGGAGTTTACTATGTTTAATAACAGATCCAGACCCATCCGTGAAAAAGCTTCAATAAATGGCTCTTCTATGGCTGACATTGCATTTCTGCTACTTATATTTTTCCTTGTAACTACAACCATAAATATTGACACAGGTATTGGACTTGTACTCCCTCCACCGTTAGATGGCCTTCAACCAGAAGTCAAAGAACGAAACCTTATGAATATTCTGGTTAATTCTCAGGGTTCAATAAGAATGGACAATAAACCAGTTCAAATAGAAGATGTGAAACTGATTCTAATTGAATTCATAGATAACAGAGGGAAAAATCCTAACCTTTCTGATTCTCCACAAAAAGCTATTATTTCTCTTAAAACGCAAAGGGAAACTCCTTACAAAATTTATATCGATATGCTCGATGAAGTGATGGGTGCCTACAAACAACTTAGAGATGAAGCTTCAATTTCTAATTTTGGTATTGAGTTTCGATCTTTACAGCGTAATAGCTCACAAAAACAGACTATAATCAGTATGTATCCCAAAAATATATCGGTTGCAGAACCGACTAAAAACTAACCTTATTATTCCGGATAAATACTCTTTTGGCACCGAGGAGAGTATTTTTCATTAACATCGCTACTGTCATAGTCCAACTCCATCTGATAAATGTGATCCCAACTTACTTTTTCCGCTGAAGGGGCATTGGAGCAGTCTGTAAAATAACAATCATGAAATGCAAACATAGTGTTCCCTTTTTCGTAAATTAATTATCCTTAGAAAAAAAAGGGATTGGCACTTTTATATTCCCCCATCTCATTATTATAAATGAGGTATCTGTCTTTTCTTGAAATTCAAACTCTAAAGTCTCTGCATAATATGTGGTATCATGAACAGCGTCAACACTAATGCTCCCAACTTCTTTCTCGATTACCGACTTTCCTATTGCGTTTCCCCAATGAAAAATAGATGTGCTAAAAAATACTTCCCATTTATTCGGATTTGGAATGGCATACATCGAATATCGTCCAGAAGAAAGTTCTAAATCATCTACTCGAATATTTTTATTTAAAAAGATTCTAGTTGGCTCATTAGCCCCCATCCTCCACAACTTATCATACGTTACTACTTCGGCCCCTTTTTTACCAATTAAATCATGTCTTTTTTGTTCATATACAAGACTGAGGCTATCTCCATTTCCAAACACAACTCTACCTCTTGCTGATGGTGCTCCAAAACAAAGTAACCCTTCTGTTTCATCAATTTGAAAACTCAGAGATGTTAATGGACTTCTTCTTGGTTCATAAATATCAGATGTCCAATCTTTATGGCAGGTTCCTAGTGAAGTTGATGCGGGTACAAAGTAGGTTCCAAGAAATAAAAATTTATATCCCAGTCCAAAAATTAAACCTATAAGTAAAAGAAGCCATATCTTCTTTTTTTTCATCTGTATTTTATCGTTTTATTCTGGATGTTTTACTCAAAAAAAGAAAAAGTTATTGCTCAGGATAAATACTCTTTTTGGCAGCGAGGAGAGTATTTTTCATTAACATCGCTACTGTCATAGGTCCAACTCCACCAGGAACCGGAGTGATCCAACTCGCTTTTTTCTTAACGGATTCAAAATCCACATCCCCAACCAATTTATATCCTTTTTCGGTTGTTTCGTCTGCTACTCTATTGATACCTACATCTACAATAACCGCTCCTTCTTTCACCATTTCAGCCTTGACTAAATGAGGCTGACCGGCAGCAACGATCAAAATATCTGCATTTATAGTATGCAGGGTAAGATCTTTTGTGTATTTATGGCAAATGGTTGTAGTTGCTTTGCCTGAAGAATTTTCTCGGGATAACATAGTTGCCATAGGTGAACCTACAATATTACTGGCCCCAACCACCACAGCATGTTTTGCTTTTACACCAATACTGTAATGTTTAAATAATTCCATCACACCAGCAGGTGTACAACTTCGAAAGCAAGGTTGGTCCAACGATAATCTGCCCACATTCATAGGGTGAAATCCATCTACATCTTTTTTGTGATCTATGGTTTCAATTACATCATGTGAACTTAAATGTGACGGCAACGGAAGTTGAACAAGAATACCATCTATAGAATCGTCCGTATTGTATTCTCTTATCAACGCTTTCAACTCCTTCGCCGATATCGTGTCTTGTAAGATTTCCGTTTTGGTTTCGATGCCAACATCTTCGCAAGCTCTGGTTTTAGCTCCGGTATAAACTCTTGATGCAGGATCATCTCCCACCAATACAACTTGAAGAAAAGGTGCGCGATTGCCTTTTGCTTTCCAATCCGAGACATCTTCTCTAACACGATTCCGAACAAGTTCAGCTACTTTTTTCCCATCTATGATTTCTGCGCTCATACTATCGTTCTATGTTGTATTTTTTCATTTTATTGTAAATATGACTGCGTTGTAAACCTACCGCATCAGCTGTTTGAGAAATATTCCAGTCATTTTTCTCAAGCTGTTTTACCAAAAATATTCGCTCTGCCGTTTCCTTGAAATCTTGAAAACTGTCAGTTTCGTTCACAATGTTATCTAAGCCGGAATCTTTAACGTCACGAGTTTTCAAAACATTCTTAACTGCCTCTTTGTCAATCAAATCATCTGAAGCTAAAATACCCAATCTTTCGATTGCGTTATGCAATTCCCGAACATTTCCTGTCCATGTTCTCTTTCTTAAAGCTTTTAATCCTGAATCATCGAATTCAACAGAAGAAAATGTAATATCGGTAGCTTTTAATTTCTCTAGACAAGATTTCGCAATTAACGGAATATCCCCTGCCCTTTCATTTAAACTGGGAACTTCGATTGGAATTACGCTGATTCTATGAAACAGATCTTCTCGAAAATTTCCTTCTTTAATTTCCACTTCCAGATCTTTATTTGTAGCGGCAATAATTCTTACATCCACTTTGATTGACTCATTACCGCCAACCCGAGTTATCGTATTTTCCTGAAGAGCTCGAAGTACTTTGGCTTGGGCGTCAATACTCATATCGCCGATCTCATCCAGAAAAAGTGTGCCACCATCAGCTTGTTCAAACTTCCCTATTCTTTGATCATTAGCTCCGGTAAAAGCTCCTTTTTCATGACCGAATAGTTCGCTTTCTAACAAATCTGCAGGAATAGCTGCACAGTTCACTTCCACAAAAACTTCTCCACTTCTGGGACTTTTCTCGTGAATCCATTTTGCAACCAGTTCCTTTCCCGTTCCATTTTCTCCGGTAATAAGTACACGCGATTGTGTAGGTGCCACTTTATCGATCATTTTCTTGATCTTAGTGATCGCTTTGCTCTCGCCTATAATTTCCTGAATTTTGGGAAGTTTTTTTCTGATCTGTCTTACTTCTTTAGCAAGATCTTGTTGAGAAAGTGCATTTCTCACAGTGAGTAACAACCTGTTCAAATCCGGTGGTTTTTCAAGAAAGTCGAAGGCACCCATTTTTGTTGCTTCAACTGCAATGTCGATAGTACCGTGGCCAGAAATCATGATAACCGGAAATTCAAAACCGGCTGTTCTTATTTGTCTGAGCGTTTCAATTCCGTCTATTCCCTTCATTTTTATATCAAGAAACATAAGGTCAAAAGAATTCTTGGAAATCAATTCCAAAGCCTCAGTACCGCTTTCTGCAACAGAAATCTCGTATTCTTCGAACTCAAGAATCTCTTTCAAGGTATTCCGAATTCCTCTTTCATCGTCTGTAATTAAGATATGTGCTTTTGATTTCGACATGGCTAAATCTAATCAATATTTTTCATACAGATACTGCAAAATCTGCTGGTGAGAATTATCAACCGGGCTTACTTTTCCAGCAAAATGGTTAGTTGCTATACTAAATATGATTTCTTTGCCTGATCCGGTAGTCATGTAGCCACTAAGAGTTCTTACTCCACTTACATATCCGGTTTTTGCACGAACATTATTATATAATTCGGTTCCTTTAAACCGATGAGCAATGGAACCATCAATTCCGGCAACCGGGAAACTATCATAAAATACATCCCATTCATGATGAGATTTCATTGAATACAAAAGCTTGCTGATATTTCCTGATGTTGTATAATTTCCCATGGCAAGACCTGAACCGTCATTCATTTTTACCAGATTGGTATCTACCCCTTGTTCAGCCAGAAAATCACGAACTTCTTTTATGCCATTCTCAAAAGTACCGGGAACGCCCTGTTTCTCTGCTGCCATGGTTTTGAGCATCATTTCGGTGTAGAAGTTATCGCTCTCCTTATTTGCCCATTTTACCAGTTCTGAAAGTGGTTTTGAGGTGTGGGATGCGAGAACTGGATATGAATCAAGAACAGATGAATATTGAATATCCAATAATGAACTGTCTTCACTTATTATTCCGTTTCGTCGTAAAAACACTTCAAAAGTTTCTGTAAAAAAATTACCTGCATCGGAAATTGAAAGAGACTCTTCTTCTTTATAACCTTGAGGCAACTTACTTCCTAAATAGATTTCATTGCTTCCAAGCTTTCTTAAATACTTTTCATCGTACTTTTTATTCTCCTCGATAATAATTTGTTGATTGTCGATGCTAATGATATCAATTTCGTCAAAAATAGTGTCTGATAGTTTAACTGGATAGTGATTTGGAAAATATTTAACAGTAGGTTTTTCGCCAACCAAACCCTCCGCAAATACCTCAATATCTATAGCATTATTATTAAAAGACAATGCTGCTATTTCTACGCCATAATAAAATGTAAGATCGTACCAATCCCAACCCACTGGATGAACTTGTCCATCAAAGTAATCTAAGTTTTTTGAAATATTACCAGCATATTTTTTGATGCCTTTTGCTTTTAACTGCTCCAAAAAACTCTTAAAAACAAAATACCTGTCACCTTCATAAAGAAACCCACTTATGCTTGGGTCGCCTGAACCTTTTATGATCAAATTCCCAATCCAGATAGAATCTACCAGTTCGCCATCTCCATAGATATTTGTTGTGTATCTGAAATCACTTCCCAATCGGTCTAAAACGGTAGCAAGTGTGTACAGTTTCTGATTGGATGCAGGAATGATGAGTTTATCAGAATTATAATTCTCAAGCTTATTTCCGTTACCATCCACTACAGTTACTGACCAAAAGGCTTCCTGATTTGGCAATGTTTGAATTAACTGCTCAACACCCTGAGCCTCAGTTTCAGAAGCAATCAATACAGTCAAAAACAAAAAGATTACATACTTTGATTTCCTCATATCAGTTTACAAAGTATTTTTCTTCTTCTTCCTGAAATGCTTCCAGAATTTGAGCAGAGTTTTCACAACTCAACACTTTTTCACGGAAAGTACCGCTGTTCATCAATCTGGAAATTCGACTTAACAATTTAATGTGCAGACTATTCTTTTCGTCAGGCCCTACTAATAAAAACACCAGGCGAACGGGTTCATCGTCTACCGAATTAAATTCTAAAGGCTCATTCAAAACAGCAAAAGCTCCAAAGTTCTTATCAACCAATTTCGTTTTACAGTGAGGAATTGCTAATCCTTTACCCACTCCGGTTGACATTACCTGCTCTCGTTCCCAAACAGCATCTTTGATCTCTTCTATTTTCTCTGTTCCTAACTCACTCTCTAAAGAATTCATTAAAACAGAAATCAACTCTTTTTTATTCTTTACTTCTAGCTTTGAAAGTATCGTTTCTGATTTCAGTAGTGAGAATAAGTTCATTTGTAGCTTTTCGGAGTTAAAATTATCGTCGATGGAATATAGACAGTACAACGGGAATCAATCAAAGATTATTTATTTCATTTTGGGCAAGTCCGTTGCTAAATCCTTAAACTTGAGCATGGAATGGTTACAAGGCACACTTACTGTTTTCAGAAAGGATATCAGGACGGAGTTCAGAACTCGTTTTGCCTTTAATATGGTTATCGCCTTTGTAATAGCCTCACTGCTTCTGGTGATGTTTACTTTAAAAGCACAGGAACTAAATCCAACTCCAAAAAGTGGATTGATATGGATCATCGTGTTATTTGCAGCTCTCTCTTCTTTAGGAAGAAGTTTTATTTCCGAAACGGATAAAAACACTTATAATTTACTTCGGATTTACGCTTCAGGGACAACAGTTTTTGCCGGAAAACTTCTCTTCAACACCGTTTTCAGCCTTATCATTAATATTTTCACTTTTGGGATTTATATATTTCTGGCTGATATTTCTATCGTATCATGGAGTTCATTTATGGTAATTTTGATATTTGGCACCATTGGTTTATCAGGAGTTTCAACGATGATAGCCGCTATTGTTTCACAAGCAGATCGAAAAGGAGCTATTTTTTCAGTATTAACCATTCCACTGTTCATTCCTTTTATTTTGTTGCTTACAAGCATTACTAAAAATGCATTTGTGGATGGGTCAGGAGAAGGTTTTACCAATGATTTTTCTGCTTTGATTGGTTTTATTGGAGTTACTATTACAGCAGGAGTTTTACTATTTGAATATATATGGGAGGAATAATTGAATATTTCGTTCGGAAATAATCGCCTTGTTGGGCAAAAAAGAGCCAAAAGTCAGATCGAAAAAATGCTTGCGTCCGAAAGAGTAAGCCATGCTTATCTTATTTCAGGAGCACCCGGTGTAGGTAAAACTGCTTTTGCACTTGCTTTTGCCGAAGCGATAAATGGAGTGGCTAATATTTCTGATTTAGGTGATCATCAAAGCTCTAAGAAGTCTTCGTGGTTTTCTCACCCCGACATTCATGTTTTTATTCCAAAGCCCACATCGGCTAAAATAGAAGAAGTTAGAGAACGCCTGGAGTTGCTTTCCAAGGATCCATATGAAATCATTAATTTTGCTCAGCGTCCTTCTTTGCATGACGACAGCTCTTCGAAAAACTTACAGGCTTTTTATCCTATAGATTATTTTCGGGATGAAATTCGTCCGATAGCTAAACTTCGACCCAATGAGGGTGATCGAGTCGTCATAATCATGACTCAAGTAGAAACGATGAGAAAGGAAACTGCTAATGCTTTTTTGAAATTGCTGGAAGAGCCATCTGATCGTCTCATGTTTATTCTAACTACCGAAAGTTACGAAAGCCTACTCCCAACTATTACTTCCCGATGTCAACATATTCCGCTTGGTACACTTACTCAACAAGAAGTGGAACAAGGATTAATCGAAATAGATAAGATTTCTGCAGATGATGCTACCTATTTGGCTCGTGTTTCTAATGGGAATTATGCAGCAACTCGTTTTTTTGATGTTTCGAAACTAAAACAAAACCGCGAAGAAGTGGTCGAATTTCTTCGTTATTCTTTTAGCCAGGATGCAACAGCTCTTTCGAGAATTTCTCAGGATTGGCAAAGCTCCAATAATATTGAAGGCATGATTGCTATTACCAATTTGTTGGAGATGTATGTACGCGATTTGATCGTATTTAAAGAAACAAAGAACCAAAAATTGATTACAAATGTGGATCAATTAGATTCTATAAAAAAGTTTGTGGATTCCTTAAGCAAAGCAAAATTAGAAAAGATGTTGACACATATTGATGAGTGCAGACCCATGCTTCGTCAAAATGTATCTCCAAAGCTGATCTTTGTTGTACTCTCTTTTCGATTCTCAGCATTGATGAGAGGGTTGGATCCATATATATCTGATAGTGAAAACTGGAAACACTTACCTGCTTTAGTAGAATAATGACCGGAATTAAGTTTTATAAAATGGAAGGAGCCGGTAATGACTTTGTTGTTATCGATAACAGAGAACTGGAGTTTTCCTTAGAAGAGATCATCGCATTTACTCCTAAACTTTGTGACCGTAAATTTGGAATAGGCGCTGATGGATTGATCGCTTTAGAAAATCCTCAAATTGATGCAGTAGATTATACAATGCTGTACCGAAATGCAGATGGTAGTGATGCGGGAATGTGTGGAAACGGTAGCAGATGCCTTGCTCTTTTTGCTGCATCTCATGGCTTTGATACCTCGCAAACCTTCAATGTTCATGATTCTATCTATAAGGCGAATGTAGATATTAAAGCACAAACGGTATCAGTAAGTTTTCCTGATGTGGAATCCCCCCACAATATTGAGCTGAATGGAAGTGATCTCGTAAAGATTTATACCGGAACAGAACACGTAGTACAATTTGTGACGGCAAACCAACTGGAAGATGAAAAAGTTCTTGTTCAAGATGGCGCATCCATAAGATATAATGACTTATTAAACCCTCCCGGAACTAATGTAAATTTTGTTTGTTCGAAAGATGAACAATTAATAGAGTTACAAACTTATGAACGCGGTGTAGAAGGCCTTACCCTTGCTTGTGGAACGGGAGCTATTGCTTCTGCTATTGCAACTCACTTTGTTTTAAAGCCACAAGGAAACTCATTTGAATATACTATCAAAGTTAAAGGCGGAACGCTAAGAGTGCCATTTACCTTTGATAAAGAGACAATTAATTACAAAAATATAAAACTTATTGGTCCTGCTGCCTTTGTTTTTGAAGGGAAAATTGATGTTTAAATACTCTCTACTATTTTTTTCTGCCATTTTCTTTTCTTGCTCCGGTTCTTCTGATATTTCTGCCCCATACAAAAATTCTAACTCTCAGAAAGATCGAGGATTGTTATTGGTTAGAAATCAACTTCAAACCCCTTCTTCCTTCCAAAGTATTCAGTTGTACAGAAAAGGAAATCCACGAAACCCTCCTATTCTGTCATTAAATAAAAATGAAAAACTGGTTTTAGAATTTGATGAGTTGACTTCTATATCGGGACAATTCAGAATCACATTTGAACATTTTGACCAAAACTGGAATCCAAGCAATATTCCGGAATCTTGGTACCTGGATGGGTTTAATGAGATTGTAGTTTCAGGTGGTGACATAAATGCTTTATCAAAGCCTAATTTTTTTCATTACCGAACAGAATTCCCAAACAACCGATTAAAGTTTTTAACAAGTGGTAATTATATGCTTCATGTATATGATTATGCTTCTAATACAAAACTATACAGCCTCCCTTTTTTCATTACCGAACAAGCCGGAAAAGTAACTTCAAGAGTAGAAACTTTATTTAATTCAGGCGATAACTTTTCCTCACAGGATCAACTTTTTTCTATCTATGATTATCCTGAAGAAGTTGAATTTCCTCAATTTGATCTGAGCTTCGAATTTGTTCAAAATAGGTTTTGGGGCAATTCTAAATCTACACAAACATTTGACGTCGCTGATCCTGGTAAAGTTCGTTTTTATACAAAACGAGATAACTCTTTCTCTTCCAGTTTTGATTTTATTCCTTTAGACTTGACAGACCTCAACATTAACCTGAGTAAAATTCAAGATTGGCAACCGGAATTTATACCTCCTCGAGTTATTCTTAAAAGAGATGTTTTAAATTTTTCTTCAACCCCCACCGCAAATTATACTTCCAATTTTGGACTACCTGAGTCAGGTAGAAATTCGAGGTATGCATCAGTAAAATTCAGATTTGTTGCTGGCGAACTTAACAGTAAAGATACTGATTTATATATAGCTGGAGATTTTAATTCCTGGAGAATTTCAGAAGACTCAAAGTTAAAATACAATCGGGAAACAAACCTTTGGTCTACTGAATTACTGATGAAAGAAGGAAATTATCGTTATAAGTATTTCCAAAAAAAATCATCTGAGCCTCTACCGATTAACGACACTATTACTAACAGAAGCCAGGAATATATTTCGCTGGTTTATTACAAAGATCCTGTTAGAAATTACCAAAGGCTATTGATAACTGATATCTTCGAATCGAGAAACTGACTTATTTTAGAAGTCAATCCCGATTGAAAAATAGTGGATAGCGTCTCTGCTAAATCCTGTACGATCGTAAGCCCAACCAATATCGTATCCAAATGGCAATCCGAAAATTATTGATCGTAACCCGAAACCACCGCCTATCAAAATATCTCCATCCAAATAACTAAATTCAGAGAATGTACCATCATTAGGATTTTGTATATAGCCTTTTGTTTCTTTTGCTACTGTAAAATCAAGTTCTTTACCATTAATGGCTTTCGGAGCATTTGAGTTAGGAGCTACTAATAAATTATAATCTATAGTTTCTCCCCAAGCTGTACCTGCGTCTAAAAATGCAACTCCGGTTACATTGTATAAGGGTAATATTGGAACTGCTCCCGGAACGATTGCTGCAAAGAGCGGAAACCTGAATTCAGCATTTATTAAGCTAAAGTTGTTTCCGTTTATCGCGTTGTACTCAAAACCTCTTAAAGGAAGAGCAGGAACTGTAAAGAAATTGTCTGTAATTCTATCTAAAGAAAATCCATTATTTGAATATTGTTGATTCAGCCAACCTAAACGTCCACCTAAGAAATAATTTTGTGAGTCTTTTCCAATAGACGCACCACCTGAATATCTAAATGCAAGTGTATAATTATATCCTAAGTCAAAATATTTTCTAAAATCCCCCAATACCGAAGCGAATTCAGGTGCTGTTTTTCCAATCACAGGACTTCCACTTAGCCCAACCGAATATCTGTATCCCCCTGAAGGCGTAATAAATCCTGGTTTGGTTTTGTCATCCGTAAAAATAACCTCAGGATAAATAAACTGACTATTTTGACTTTGGTCTGAGTTACTTCCTACTGAGCTTGAAAGAATTGTATTTACGGAATTAAAATCCAAATCTACATTTAGGAAAGTAAAATTGAAATCAATTCTTCTGAATTTGTCGAACGGATATTGAACCGTTGTTCCAAGCCCGTAAGTTCTATACCTCACAAGTTCACCAAAAATATTCTGATACTTTCTTGAAGTGTGAAAGTAACTAGCAAAAAAATTCGTTCTTCTTTTCAAGTTTCCGTATTGAATACTGTAGTCACTTTCTCTCAAGTCAAATACAAAATTTGTACCTAATGCCAGCTGATGATCCCCTAAAAGATCACTTATAATAAATTGAGTCAATGCATATGATCCATAAGTTGAAGCTACGAATGAAGGACTATAGGCTATATCGACATCAAATTTTAGCCGGTATTCTTGAGGAACATATCTTCCATCCTCGGTAAGATTATCTTCAACTGTAAAAGCCTGAACATCTTTAAGTATAATAGTAGAATCTTGAATAACATCATCCGCAAATACATAATTTCTAAAATCTATGTTTTTACCATCTTCTACACGATTAGAGAGAGAATCTGCTTCTGCTTTTTCCTGATCATCCACTTCAGTTATTGAAACAACACCACTTTTATAAATTGATCGGGCATATTTTATTGCCGGAACTCGTTGCGCATCCGATTCAGTTGCTCTTCGTTTTGCCCAGTAATTATCAGTAATAGGCTTTTCAATTTGTCTATTCAGCGGAGATTTTAAAAGGAAAACATCTAAATATCCGCTATTAATAGAATTAAAAGCCAATTTACTACCATCAGCACTGATTGAAATTTTTGAAACACCAGTTTGCAAATCTGTTATTGAAGTTGTTGTCCTGGTTCTTGTATTTAACTCTTTTATATTCTGAATGCCATTTTCATCTGATATGAATAAAACTTTACCGGTTTGAGTAGTTACTGGCTGAAATTCATTCCAATTGGGAGTATTTGTTATTTGCTTTGCAACTGTGGATCCTAGCTCGACTTCATAAATATCAGATTGATAAATTCCATTACCATCGAAAAGATTAAAACTATTTACTGTTTCACCTAGTGCAACATTCTCATTTCTATCCGAGACAAAATAAACAGAGTTAGACTCAGCATTCCAAGCCGGTTCACTGTCAGAGTATATATCTTTGGTAAGGTTACTTAAGGATTTTGAATTAAAATCGTAGACAAAAATATCCTGAAATGGACCAATATTTCCATCAAATGCTAATTTCTGGCCATCAGGAGACCATGAAACAGATCCTATCGCATCAATTTTAGGAAACTTTATTTTCTTAATTTCTTTAGTATTGTAATCGATTATAGCAATATCATCTCTGCCTTTAGTTTTTGTAGATAAAGCAACTTTTGACCCATCAGGAGACCATGTAAGATTGGGATCCAGAATGTTCAATTCTTCAAAATCAGGATTATCTTCTCCTTTGATCAATGTTTTGAGTTTTCTTCCATTTATCGTACTAATAACCACTACATCAAAATAGCCTCTGCTATTTGTTATAAAAGCAACTTTGTCGCCTTGAGGAGATATTGCGGAACTCGTATTATATGTCCCAAAATCTCCCCTATTAGTTAATAAAGTAGCTATTGCATCTGCTCTTTGCCTTTCCGCAACTTCAGGATAATACCTCTTCTTTAAAGATTCCATCCAGTTTTTTGAAAGCCCATCCACTCTCATTCCTAATGAAGCTGTTAATCCGTATTCAACACTTCTGCTAGTTTTTATGCTTTGCAGTATTTCGGCAATTTTTTCTCTTCCGTACTCTTCAACTATATAGTTCCAAACCGATTGCCCTCCTCGATATGCAAAATATCCATTCAGATAGTTTATCGGGCTCAGATAATTGTTAATTACAGCGTCTCTAATAAACATGTCTGTATTCGTGTCCCAGCCCAACGCAGTATATTCAGCCAATCCTTCTTCAAACCAAAGTGGAAATACTAATTGAATGTTATTTTGAATTATTGAGTTAAGAGAACCACCATAAAACATATCATTAAAAACAGCATGAACTAGCTCGTGATGAATGGTACGTCTAAAGTCATCGTATTCACCATCAAAAGGAATGGTCATTCTGTTTTTGAATTTATCGGTCACTCCACCAATCGATTCTGCGCTGGTTGGAAGTGTTACCACATTCGTTTGTGAGAAATCATTATGTGAGTCATAAATAATTACAGAAATACGATCTGATAGTTCATGATCAAAATCATCTTTTAATTGTTTATAAGCACTTTCAACACTCATAGCAGCAAACTCTGCTAGTTTATAATTCTTCTCACCATAGTAATAAATATCAAAATGCTTAGACTGTAGATATCGCCATTCAAAACTATCGTACTGAACTCTATTTTTCCCATAAGAAAAGTATTGAGCAGAACTTTCATTAATAACGAACACACCTATTAAGATCGAGAGTAATATTTTAAATTTCATATCAGTACACTTTATTTTGCAAGAGTAAAATCAATTTGTCTTTTTTGAAGATTCGTACTATCAACAATAACTTCTAGGTCGTCACCTAACTTATAGGATTTGCCTGAAGATTTCCCAACCAGAGCATGTAATTTAGGATTATAAACGTAATAATCACCTTTCAGATCGGAAACTCTTATCATTCCTTCGCAATGAACGTTTTTTAGATTAACAAAAATACCTCTTTCGATAACACCGGTAATTACACCATCGAATTTTTCACCTATTTTTGTACTTAAAAATTCCACTTGTTTCAGTTTTATAGAATCTCTTTCAGCGTCCACTGCAACTCGCTCCCGAGTACTGCAATGTTCACCATGTTTTATGAGTGATTCAAAGTTATAACCGGAAGTACCCGAAGAATATTCTTTTAATAACCTGTGAACAATCACATCAGGGTAACGGCGAATAGGACTGGTAAAGTGTGCATAATGTTGAAACCCTAATCCGAAGTGTCCGATATTTGCAGGAGAGTACTCTGCCTTTGCCATTGATCGAAGCATTAATCCATTTACTATACTTTCTATGGGTGTTTCTTTTACCTTTTGAAGTAAATTATTTATTTGTTTTGGACTCATGTTATCACCGACTTCGAACTTAATATCAAAGGGTGCTACTTGTTCTGCAACACCTGCTAACTTTTCCTGATCGGGTTTGTCATGAATTCTGTAAAAGAAAGGAAATAGATTTTTTGATTTCTTTTTCCCAGATTCCTTTCTGAGGTTTTCAATATGCAGAGCAACGGTTTTATTCGCCATCAACATACATTCTTCGATCAATCGGTGAGCAAAAATCCTTTTCTTTATGATAACATCGATTGGAGTTCCTTTTTCATCTAAAACAAATTTTGGTTCAGGATTATCGAAGTCTATGGCGCCTTCTTGAAATCTTTTTTTGTGAAGAGTTTTCGCAAGTTTTTCAGCTAGCTTTAGTTCTTTTTTATATTGGTGGGCTCCTCCATCCAAAACTTCTTGAGCTTCTTCGTAAGTAAATCTTTGTTTTGAATGAATTGCTGTTTCTTCAACAGAATAGTCAACAAGTTTACCCGTACTATCTATCTCCATGAAGCAACTATAAGTAAGTTTATCTTCATTAGGCCTTAAACTACATACTCCGTTACTTAACTTTTCCGGCAACATTGGAATTACGCGATCAACTAAATACACACTAGTGCCTCTGCTGTATGCCTCTTTATCAAGAATCGTTTCCTTTCTTATATAGTGACTCACATCAGCAATATGAACACCTAAATAATAGTTACCATTTTTTAGTGTCTCTATGCTAAGAGCGTCATCAAAGTCTTTTGCGTCAGCAGGATCAATTGTAAATACAAAATCGTTGCGCATATCTTTACGCCTTTTGAATTCCTCTTCAGGAATATCGATCGGTATTCTTTCTGCAAAATCTTCAACTTCTTTTTCAAAGTCAGATCTTAATTCATTCTCGGCAAGAATAGAAAGGATATTGGCGTCATTAGTTCCCGATTTACCTAGAATTGAAGTCACTTCAGCTTCGGGAAGGGCTTTAGGATGTGTCCAATTTTTTAGCTTAAAAAGAACTTTATCGTCATTATGGGCTCCATTTACATTATCTTTTAATACAAAAAAGTTTATGTGAGCGGATTTTTGATCAGGTTCAATTATATACGTTCTATCACCGGTTCTTTTAAATGTACCAACGTAGAAATCTTTTCCTCGTTTTATAATCTCAACTACTTTTCCTTTTGGTTGACCACTGTTTCTTTTTCCTACAATTTTAACAGAAACAATATCACCGGGAAGGCACAATCCTGTATCCTGGTTAGGAACCATTACATCCTGATCCATTCCCTCCACGATAACATAACCTGTACCTCTGGGAGTTAATTGAATATATCCTTCTACTAAATTCGAATTACTTTTTTTGTCTTTTTTTGAAGGACCTCTAAGCTGAATTTGTTGTCCATTTTTGCTTACAATACCTTTGCTATCAAGCTTTTCAATTACTTTATCCAGTTTTCTATGCTCTTTCTTGCTATTGATTGCCAAAGCATTGGCAATTACATCTCTCTGGAGTGATTGATGGGGACTATTCTTTACTAAATCTATTACTATTTCTTCTAAACTACTTGTTCTTGAGCTTCTACTCATTCATTCCTTTTATTAACTTGGATTCTCATCCTCTTTATTTTCTTCTTGCTTACTTTTACCAAACAACTTTCTAAATGGGCTACCTAACCTTCTAAAGAAACTCTGCCATGTATTGAAAGTAACTTCAGCTTCCACACCTACTCCATTTATTTCCTGACCTTGCTGTGTTTCTTGTCCGTTAGACAGATTGCTAAATGTTGGGTCTTGCCGATGAAAAGCTGTTACCGAAAATGTTCTATTTATTTTATATGTTGCACCCAAATCTCCAATATTTGATTGAGCTCCTGTAAGTTGTCCATCTCTTCGGATGATAATTCTATCGTTATATAATCTCAAAGCAAGTCCCAGGTCAACTTGATTATAAGTGTTCAAATTAAAATCGACGTCAAAACTGCTTATATCACTACTCAATAACGAGTTAATTTGATTAGAAAGCAAAGGGCTTATCAGTTGATTTGATATCAGTGGATTAAGAACAGCGCCGCTCCCTGTAAAGTTCTCTGTTAAAGATGACGCTCCATTTACCGAAGTAGCCGGAATAAAGTCTCCCATCAATAAGAAGCTGGTAGCTTGTAATAATTTTTCATCTTCATTTCTATTTAAGGAAGCAATCTGAGTAGATAACGTAGAGTTTTGTCGGGACTCAAATGTATTCGGTAATCTAAAATAAAAGTTGTTTTCAATACTGGATAACGATCCGCTGATATTCAACACAAGGTCAACCGGTGTTCTTTGAATGTTACTAGGATCTGTAAGATCTAAGTCTGTACGTGCCGTTGTTAACGTTCTTATATTAGGTCTGGCCGAATATACCGCATTGATATTAATTCTTGCGTTATCTGGTTCACCTTCCCAAACAATACTTCCACCGGGTTCTAGGTTAAATCTTCTTGTAAAGATATCACCACTTACCAACTGATAATTTCCTCCGCTTATATCAAATCTTCCAAAAATACTTAACTCTTCATCTTCAAGTCTTATTCGTAACCTTCCGGTGCCATCTGCTGTTATTACATCTCCGGTAACCTCATCAAATATAAGACGCACTGTCATAGGATTGTTGGCGATAAACTGAAGATCGAGAGTAAAACGTTCTGCAAAAGTAAGGTCAGAGATATCAATTTGATCATTAATTGAGAAAGAAGAACCATTTGAAGTAGAATTAGAGTCTGCATCAAGGTCATCAAATGAATCTACAAAACGAATAAACTTGTTGTCTTCATTAAAATCTGTTTCATCAAGTAGCGGGAGTTCTATTTGGGAGAAATCTGAGATCAACATGGGTTCTTCGGTTGTTAATATCGGATTGGCATTTGTACCAGAAATGGTAACAACTCCAGTACCATAAGCTTTCCCAAAAAATGGAGCTGTAGGATCAAAGTCATTGTTAAGAAACTGAAATTCATCGGTATCAATTCTTATATCCATTGTATGCACAGGCTCAAAATCATTGAAATTGTACCAACCGTCCAATACCGCTACACCACCTGAAGGATCGATCAAAAATATATCTTTAAAAACAAGACCTTCGGAACGGGTAAATGTAATTGGGCCCTGGCCGTAATAGTAGGTGTCTAAAAATCTTGGTTTCATATAAACGGCATCTTCAGATCCGATTTCGTAATCTACTTTAAAGTCGTAGGTTTCCAGATTTCCCCACACTTCTCCTGACCCTGTAGCCACTCCGGCCATTTCTGTAAATACTTTGGGAATCAAAAATGGAACAATCCATAAATCAATTGTATTGAAATCTAAATCAAAGTGGTACAAAGAGTCCACATCCGGGAACTCACCATTTTCGGGTGCCAAAACATATCCTGAGAATGCAAGATTCTGACCCTCTCTGTCATTTCTTTCAAAGTACTTGGGATAAATGGTCGAATCAGTGGTTATACTTATATTGGTATCGAATCTGTTTAATTCTTGATTAAAAACACTTGAGATGTTAAAATCTCCAACTATTTGGTCGTTTAGTGAAAAAGCTTTTAAGTCCACTTTCCCTTCAACCGTAGGTACCTGTGTTAAAGTTCGAGTAGTAAATGTACCGTTTAAATTTCCGCCAAAATCTACTTTGCCATTAATAAGATCTGAAATTCTATCTAGCTTAACCCCTCTGAAAAAGTAATTAACAGAATCTTCAAGATCATCGCTAAAAGCACCTTCAATATTGAAGAGTTCATCTTGATTCTGGAATGTAAAGTCATCAAAAATTAGTTGTTCTTTATTTGAATAGGTCAAAGATGGTATTTCTTTATTTTTCCAAGAATAGGAATCCGAACCCAAATTAAAGTCAATTATCTTGGCTATCACTGAAGAGTCAGTTAATGCACCTTTGCTTTCAAGAACCATGCCTGCTTCCTCTCCAATTACATCAATAGTGTTTGAAAGACGAATTGAATCTTTACTAAGATCAAAATCGAAGTTAAATCCTTTTGTGTCAAAATAAGGTGTATTGAACTTCTTTATATTTGCACTAACCAGAAAATTTGAAAAATCTTTTAACTGCTGATTATACCTAAAACTTCCTGTTATTTGGGTTCGAATAGTATCCGCTTCAAAGTCGAACACTTTTAGTTTCGAATCATAAATATCTGCATTAAATAATAATCTTGTTGTATCGGCTGTTATGTTTGAGTTTAACCTAGTTGTAGAAATCATTTCTGGAAAACCAGGATAATACTTTTTAATAAGCGCTACATCCTTTAATTGGGCAGTTAGAGTAAAATCCTGGTTTTCTGTATTTCTATTTACTCCTTTATTCTGAACTTGGAATGACTTACTAAAAAATTCATTTTCAATCCGTTCTTTGAAATAACCAATCCAATAATTTGTCAAGGGAACTAAGTCTGTAATCCTATACTTTCCTTCGATGCTGAGATCTGCTGCGGTTGTAGTTATCCTAATTGATTTATTGTTATTCCCTAAATTTGCTACATCAGCGTAAATTAATTGTGGTTTTAAAGTATCAGAATCTGTCTTAGAAAAAGGGACTTCGACATTTAACACGCCGCTCATATCATTTAACGAGCTACCTTCAAATTCAACGGCATATTTTACATCCATAATTACATCAGCAAGTCCCGGCAACTGAGAAAAGTATTGTAGGCTTAAATCTTTACCCTCTCCGTCAATCTTAATTACTTTATTTGAATTCGAAAGGTCAATAAAGCCATTTCCTTTAAGCTGCCCTCCATTAGCTTCAATGATAAAATCGGGATTTATTCTTTTATTATTTCCACTTGCCTTTACTTCAACCATTGAAAAAGTTGAGTCATTGATCTTAACATTCTCAGCTTTAAAGCTTAACAGATCAAAACTGGAAAAATCATTATAATTAGAAGTTTTAAACTGCCCATTGGAAGTTACAATAGTACTGTTGATCAGGTTTCCGATCAAATTACCGACATTTAATGAGTCTGTAGAATATTGAATATCTAAAGTCTTACTATCATTTAGTCCAATATCTCCCTGAATTGTTATTCCTCCTCTTCTGCTTTTTGATGAAATTACTCCCTGAGCCTTGTCAAGATCTCCAACTAATTGAGCGGTCAAAGAGGCATTCGAAATAGCTTGAAGTTGATATTCTGATGCGTTGGAATAGAAATTCTTTATATCTGATGTGTCTAACACCGTCTCATTAAAACTGAGGTCATATCTAAAATCATTTGTATTAATCAGATTATATAGTTTCCCGGAAGCTTTTATGGCAGAGTTGCCATATTCTATTTGAGTTGAATTTATATCAAATTCAGAAATAGCTCCTGAGAAATCAGCCTTTAAAAAAAGTGGGTGCTCCAACGGGGGCACATCTTTCAGGAACTCATTCAGACGATCTTCTGAGATAAGAAACTCTTCTATATCAAGATCATAAATTGCATTTTTGAGTTGTGCTATAAGATCTTGATTAAAAATATTAATCCCATCCAACCTGCCTGTTACATTGAGATATGAATCTGCATTGATAAAATTGAACGAATTGAATTCTAAAAATCTGTTATCACTATAGATTTGACCATAGATTTGAGTTCTACCCAAACCTATTTCGTCAGATACAAATGAAAGTCTTTCAATATCTAAGAATCTTTCATCTTGTTGATATTCAAAGAACATTGAAAGGTCGATATCATTAAATGAAATGCTGTCTGAATAGGAATTATACTCACCCGGTTCTAAAGCATTTCTGACAATTATTTCCCCTTTTGAAATTGTAACATTAGGAGCTAATATTTCAAAAAATGGTGACTTACCATCCAAACTATCAGAAGACAAAACCTTAGGTTTCTTTTTAAGCGCTTGGAAAAGAGACGTTTCAGAATCAGGATCAATAATAATACTTGGGGATTTTATATTTAGTCCTGTAACTATGAAACGTTGTTGAAATAATGCCGGCACATTTAAGTTAGCAGAAATGCTATCGCTTGAAAATACCGAGTTTACACTAGATGAATCCGGATATAGATTTACATCTTTAAGTTCGATCCTGAACGGAATCAATCCCCCTAATTCACCAATTGTAAATACTCCGCTATACTTCTCACTAAAATTCTTTTCAATTCTGGTTGCAAGATAAGATTTAGTTGCTTCCAATTGAGCTACGCCAAATATAATGCTGCTGCCAAATACTACAGTTATCACTAAAACTGCAATAATTGCCCATATGGTATTCCAAACTTTATGTAACCATCTTACTATTGGCACTTATTTAAATTCCTGAATTATAAATTTCCATGATTCCTGAATCACTGATTTGTCAGTAATTACAGTTGATTTTGCCTTCTCTTCTTTCTCTAAAATAATCGCCTTTATTGTACCATCCATAACTTTTTTATCAAATAGCATCAGCGAAGTTAGTTCCTTTAACGACTCATTAGGATTAAATCTCGAAGTATACAACGGTTTAAAAGTAGATAAATTGGCTATATCAATATCAAACCCCAACAAATTTGATAATTTAACAGCTCCCCACATTCCCATAAATACAGCCTCGCCATGCGAATATTTTCTGTATTCACCTATTCTTTCAATTACATGAGCAAAAGTATGTCCAAAATTTAAAATTTCCCTTACCCCTGATTCTTTAAAATCTTCCGAAACGATATCAACTTTTATTTTAGCACAAGTTTCTATTATTTGTTCCCATCTTTTTGAATAGGAAAACTTTTCCGTAAAAGAAATTTCTTTTAGATCGGTCAAAATGGTTTTATCTCTGATCATACCATACTTGATCACCTCACCCAAGCCGTTAATAATTTCTTTCTCGGGAAGTGTTTCGAGAAAGAGTAAGTCTGCAAAAACAGCTTTTGGATGATAAAATGCACCAATAAGATTTTTACCCACTTCATGATTTATTCCGGTTTTTCCACCGATAGAACTATCAACCATAGCAAGTAATGTTGTAGGAACATGGATCAAAGACATTCCACGAAGACAACTAGCTGCAACGAACCCGCCAAGATCCCCTGTAACTCCTCCTCCAACAACTATGACAGGAGTTGCTCGCTCCACTCCCGACTCAAGTATTCTGTTGGATATTTTTTGAAACTGATCTAAGCTTTTACTTGACTCACCTGATGGGACAATACAAATGATATGCTCATCAAATATAGATATGAGCTTGGCTAAATAAGAGTTTTTATATAACTCAAAAACATTTTCATCAATGATTAAAACACCTTTTTTACATGAAAAGGTAGAGCGCAGATATTCCGAAATCTCTTCAAAGATATTAAATCCAACTTCGATAAAATGGTGATCGGAAACTGTGGTATTCAGTTGAATACGATTAGACATGGTTTAAAATTTTTTCAATAAGTCGGTTCACTACAACTTTTTTATTCTCCGTTCCGGAAGTAGCAACTTTAATTTCGGCTTGTGTGTAGAATTCTATTCGTAACGAATATAAGGTTTCCAGTTCTTTTTTTAGTGATTCCCTGTCTTTTATTTTTCCATCAGTATTCCTTACTATAGGTCGTTTAGGATTTCTGAGTACCCGATCTAAAATAACATCCATAGGTACTTCGAGAAATATCAGCATTCCATTAACCTTAAGATGGTCGACTATATGTTGATTTTGAAGTGCACCTCCACCCAATGCAATTACCCCTTTAAAACTTCGAGTTAGTTCCAGTAAATAATCCCATTCCTTCTCTCTGAAGTATTTCTCTCCATTTTCTTTGAATATTTTCTGGATGTTTTTGCCTTCTTTATGAACTAAATATTTATCCAGATCGTGAAACGGAAGCTCCAGCTCTTTTGCCAATATTGAGCCTATTACACTTTTCCCTGCCCCCATAAAACCACTTAGGTAAAAACTTCCCTTAAACTGTTTCAATCTATACTCATTCATGATTTCGGTTTTTGAGGCGTGACAAACTCGACTTCTTCTCTATCTACAAGTACTGCTCCTGCTGGTGCTCCTTTCGGTTTACGAACGTATTTTTTCTTCGTGATGATAACAGGCACAATCTCAGCTCCACGTGCCTTAGAATTATAAGCGGCATAAGAAGCTGCTTCCATCAATACCGATTTTGGAGGCATGCCTTTATCGTTTCCCATTCTTATTAGAGTGTGTGATCCTGCCACTTTTCTGGCATGTAACCATACATCTTCCTTATGTGCCATTTGAACTAATTTATCATTACTCTTAGCATTCTTACCTATCCAAACGGGATAGCCGTTAATCTCTAATGTATGGAAAGGAACATTGGTTTCATTTGAAGAATTATCCTGCCCGATTCCTAAGTCATTGAGCAAGGAACTATTGTCCTTTTTCCAATCTTTTAGATTATAAAGCTTACTAATTGCCTCTATTTCTAATATAAACTTATTCAAGGTATCTCTTCTTTTTTCTAAAATCGGAATTCTTTCCAAAGCTTCTTCATAAGAACGCTCAGAGTTTTTTGATTTCTTATAATATTTTTCTGCATTCTCAATAACTGAAAGCTTTTCTTCTAAAGGGATAGTTATTTCTTTTCCTTCTTCGTACAAGTCAGAAACTTTAATCTTTTTTGGCTTCTCGG
>Ga0189291_100314_pt1 | contig 22873 bp, 20 predicted proteins | sample UW1redminimetaG_FD_130331 | JGI IMG/M metagenome (GOLD analysis project Ga0189291, IMG submission 130331) | Marine microbial communities from the Costa Rica Dome - UW179B-red mini metaG | ecosystem: Environmental > Aquatic > Marine > Oceanic > Photic zone | place: Costa Rica: the Eastern Pacific... | reverse complement strand
GTTGATGAAATGGTTTTATAAAAAAGCGCTTCATATTTATGTGCCCAGCAAATCAATGATTGAAGAGTTAGATCGTCTTGGATTAGAAGGAGATAAAAGGATTTGGGCAAGGGGAATCAATTTAGAATTATTCAATCCTTCTAAAAGAGATATGGAATGGAGGAGGTCTGTAGGATTTAAAGATGATGATATTGTGGTGACATTTGTATCAAGGCTAGTATGGGAAAAAGAGTTGGGTACTTATATAAAGAGTGTTAAAGCGGTTCAAAAAAAATACCCGAAAGTGAGAGCGCTAATTGTTGGGGATGGGCCTGCAAGAAAAGAGGCAGAAGAAAACTTCCCAAGCGGACATTTTACAGGTTTTGCAACCGGTGAAGATTTGGCAAAAGCATATGCAAGTAGTGATGTTTTTTTATTCCCATCGCATACGGAAACATTCGGAAATGTAACCCTGGAAGCGATGGCCAGTGGATTGGCTTGCTTAGTTGCTGATGCAATAGGAAGTAAATCTCTTGTTGATGATGGAGTAAACGGTAAATGGGGGAAAAAGAAGGATGTATCTGATTTCACTGAAAAACTTGAGTGGTTGGTTACTGATGATGAAAGAAGAAAGGAAATGGGTAAGAAGTCTCGAATAATGGCAATGGATTATGAATGGGATGATATTAACGCCGGTTTGGTAAAAAACTATCGTGAAGCAATTGAACTTTCCGATACTAAACAAAAGTCTTAGTTAGTTTGCGCATTCTTTATATCTCACACCTTCATCCGCCTGAAAACGCACCTCTTGATAATATGGGAGGCATGCAACGGGTTAGCATTCAATTGGTTGATGAATTAAAAAGCAGACAAGACATTGAAATAAAGACAATAATCCAGCATGTTCCATGGAAAGGTGTTGAAATAAAAACGGCTTTTTTTCTTTTAAGCCTAATTTATAAGCTTCCTAAAATTGTAAAAGAGTACGAGCCTGATGTAATTCTTTTTTCTTCTATGGTTACAGCTTCACTCGCAAAATTTTGTAGAAATAGAATAAAAGTACCTATGGTTACCATTAATCATGGGCAAGATGTCAAGATGCCTGTCGGGATCTATCAAAATTTTGTTCCTAAAGTTTTTAATGCACTTGATGGGGTTATTTCTGTTTCAGAAGCGACAAGACAAGAATGTATAAAACGTGGAATGGATCCTGAAAAAGGAGTAGCATTACCTAACGGCTTTGATATGTCGGACTTTAAAGAAACACCTGACAAATCAATTGCCAGAAAAGAAATAGAAACTACTTTTGATCTTAACCTGAAAGGAAAATCACTTTTACTTACTGTCGGTAGGCAGGTAAAAAGAAAAGGACATGAGTGGTTTATAAAAGAAGTGCTGCCAAAAATAAACTCTGAAGTTGTTTATCTAATAATTGGGGATGGGCCGGAACAGGAAAGATTAAAAGAAGTAGTTAATTCTTCTTCAGTAAAAGAAAAAGTGCTCTTGGTTGGAAAACAATCAGATGAGGTGTTGAAGAATGCATATTCAGCATCAGATATTTTTATCATGCCTAATATTCCTATTCCCGGAGACATGGAAGGATTCGGCATTGTGCTGTTGGAAGCAAATCTTGCGGGAACACCTGCTGTTGCAGCAGACCTAGAAGGTATAAAAGATGTAATTGAGAATGGGAAGAATGGTTATAAGATTGAAGTGAGAGATAGTAAAAGCTTTTCTAATAAAATTGACACTTTAATCGAAAAAGACCTGAATAAACTGAGTATTTCTTCCCGAGATTACGTATTGGAAAACTTTACATGGAATAAAGTAGCTCAGCAATATATTTCTTATCTTGGCAGCGTTATTAAGAACAGAAGTGCGTCAACTAGGTAGTATTAATTAATCAAAATTTGATAGAAAATTAATACTAGGTATATTTCGATGTTATAAAAGAATTTTTTTGAGGATAATTTGCATGGCCGATACGAAAACTGAAGTAGCCAAAAACGACATCTTTGCTAAAGCATTTAACTTCACAAAGGCTGATGAAGTTAAAGAGATGGGTTTATATCCATACTTTAAACCGCTAGAAGCTACTGATGGTACAATCGTGGAGATTGAAGGGCATGAAGTTATCATGGCTGGTTCTAACAACTATCTTGGGCTTACCAACGATCAACGAACAATTGAAGCTGCACAGGCTGCACTTACAAAGTATGGAACGGGATGCACAGGTTCCCGATATTTAAACGGAACGTTAGATATTCATCTTGAGCTGGAAGAAAAGCTTGCTGCGTTTATGGGAAAGGAAAATTGTGTCCTTTTCAGTACCGGATATCAAACCAATGAGGGTACTATTCAGACTATTGCTCAGCGGAATGATATCATATTCTCAGATCGAGATAATCATGCATGTATTGTAGTTGGCACACTTTGTTCGAAGGCTAAAACGATGCGCTATCAGCACAATGATATGGATCAACTTCGAAAATTACTTGAAAAAGCTGATCCGGATGCAGGAAAGATTATTATTACTGATGGTGTTTTTTCAATGTCAGGTACTCTTGCTAAAGTTCCTGAGTTAGTTAAGCTTGCTAAAGAATTTGGCGCAAGATTGTATTTAGATGATGCTCATGCAGTAGGTGTAATTGGCGATGGAGGAAGAGGTTCTGCCTCTGTATTCGGACTTACCGATGAAGTTGATCTGATAAGTGGTACATTTTCAAAATCATTTGCTTCTCTAGGTGGGTTTATTGTTGGTGACAATCCAGTAATTGAATATTTGAGGCACCATTCTCCGGCACATATTTTTAGTGCTTCAATGCCGCCTGCCAATGTTGCCACAGTTCTTAAAGCTCTTGAGATACTTCAAGCCGAACCATGGAGAATTGAACGACTCGAAGAAATTTCTATATATATGAGAACCGAGCTTAAAAACTTAGGCTTCAATGTATGGTCTAGTGAATCTCCAATTGTTCCTGTTGTTATTGGGGGAATGATGGATTGTTTTAGATTTTGGAAAGATCTTTTTGAAGAAGGAGTTTATGCAAACGCTGTTGTTCCTCCTGCTGTACCACAAGGCCAATCATTGTTGAGAACGAGTTACATGGCAAGCCATACAAACGAACACTTAGACAGAATTCTTGAAGCATTCAGAAAAGTGGGATTAAAGCATGGAATTATTGATCAGAACGGTCACCCCGGAAACTAAATCTTATTAACAGCATGAATACTAATGGGGTGATCATCGTAACAACTGATGATGAACGGAAGAAGTTTATTGAATTTCCGTACCAGCATTATGCAGATAACGATGTTTGGGTTCCTCCTCTTAGAATGGATCAGAAAAAACTGATCAATAAGAAAAAAAATCCTTTCTTTGACAATGCTGAAATGGCACTTTTTATAGCTGAACATAATGGAGAGACTGCAGGGCGAATTTCAGCGGTAGTAGATCATCGGTTTAATGAATATCATGATACTAAAACCGGGCATTTTGGCTTTTTCGAATGTATTGATGACCAAGAAACGGCAAATTTATTATTCCGAGTGGCTTGTGATTGGCTGAAAGATAAAGGGATGAAAGATGTAATAGGGCCAGCAAGTCCCGGCATGATGGATACAATTGGTTTGTTAGTTGATAATTTTGAAAAACAGCCCTATCTGTTAATGCCTTACAACAAACCTTATTACGAAAAGCTAATAACCAATGTCGGTTTTAAGAATGAAATGGACCTTTTAGCTTTTTATGTGAATAAGGATGATATCGACTTAACGAGATTTGAAAGAGCCTTGGCAATAGTTTATAAAAGGAATCCCGGGCTCAAGATTCGTAAGGTAAATATGAAAAAGCTGAACGAGGAAGTTGAAATAGTAAGGAATATTTATAACCAAGCATGGAAAGACAATTGGGGATTTCTTCCGCTTACTTTTGAAGAACTTCAGCACACTGCAAAGGATTTTAAAATGATTCTTGATCCTGACTTTGCTCACATTGCAGAAATAGACGGGAAACCGATTGCATTTTCCATTGCTTTATTAGATTACAATCAACTTTTTAAGAAAATGAACGGGAATCTTTTTCCATTCGGAATTTTTAAATTCCTCTTTGGGAAAAAGAAAATAGATAGACTTCGTACGGCTCTATTGGGGGTGGTTCCGGAGTACAGAGGTAAAGGAATAGATGCATTGCTTACTCAAAAGGCAATAGAAAACGGAACTAGAAGAGAATTAACTCAATCAGAATTAAGTTGGGTTTTAGGAACCAATACAGAAATGATCCGTCTTGCTGAACGAATTGGTGGTACTCTGGATAAGACCTACAGAATGTATCGCAAAGAGCTTTAAAATCACAGAAGTATAATATTTGGCAAAAGCTGTGTAATATTGTCTTCTTGTAATGATTAGATGGATTTCTTTTTGTATAATTGAATTGTGAAAATTTCAACATCATATAAATACATCTCAACACTGCTAAGCTTTAGTATTGTGCTTAGTTTAACTGTTTCTATTTGCTCTATGAGCACCATGCAGAAAATGTGTGACCAGATGATGATGGATCATAGTTCTATGGAAATGGTTGAAATGAAACATGATGCAGGGCATAAAGATATGATGCATGAAAAAAAGCCAGCAAACTTTTCTGATTGCTCAATGACTATAGATTGTGATTGTAGTTCGGAAGTTAATTTTCTTGCAACTATATCACCTAATGTGGTTTTAAAGACAAATATTTCTCTTGTAATTGTTTCTTTATCTGAAACAAATACTATTGATCGAAATACTTCTTCCACAGATTTAAACCTTTCTATTCAAAACCATTACTCGCCACCACCTCTCTTTTTGGCGAATGAAGCATTCCTGATCTAGGGATAACTACGTCTTTTATTTTTGTCATTTCGAATCATTCCGCAAAGCGGATGAATGAGAAATCTAGAGATCTGATTTAAATCTGAATTTTAAATAACTCACTTATCAGGTATTTAAAGATCTCTATTTCCAATCAAGAGATGGCTAATTCCCAAAATGACTCCCAACAAGTTCATTCACAGTTATTCTTAATTCATACCAATGTTAAATAAAACCATACGCTTTTTCCTCGAAAACAAATTAGTCGCAGTACTGCTGCTTCTGGTTTTGGTTGGATGGGGATTGGTAACCACACCATTTTCATGGAACCTGGATTTTTTACCCAAAGATCCTGTTCCTGTTGACGCCATTCCTGACTTGGGTGAAAATCAACAAATCGTGTACACAGAATGGGCAGGACAATCCCCTCAAGATGTGGAAGACCAGATTACCTATCCATTAACAACACAGTTATTGACAGTTCCGGGTGTAAAAACTATCCGAAGTACTTCCATGATTGGGTTGTCAAGCATTTACGTGATCTTTGAGGAAGGGGTAGAATTTTATTGGAGCCGGTCTCGTATTCTTGAAAAATTGAACTCATTAGCAGCAGGAACACTTCCAAAAGATGTTCAACCTGCACTTGGTCCTGATGCAACGGCGTTAGGACAGGTTTTTTGGTACACTTTAGAGGGAAGAGATAAAGATGGTAACCCGGCGGGTGGTTGGGACCCTCAGGAACTTCGTAGTATTCAGGATTTTTATATCGGATATTCACTTTCGGGAGCACAAGGAGTTGCCGAAGTTTCACCGATCGGAGGTTTCGTAAAAGAATATCAGATCGATGTGAACCCGAATGCTCTTTTAAATTATGACATTTCTCTTGCTCAGGTTTTTGATGCCGTTCGAAAAACCAATGCTGATGTTGGTGCTCAGACTATTGAGATAAACAACGCAGAATATTTAGTTCGTGGATTGGGATATGTGGAAAATATCGAAGACATCGAAGAAACCGTTGTTAAAGTGGCAGACAATGTACCGGTTCGGATCAAAGATATTGCGTTTGTAACTACCGGTCCAGCACAACGAAGAGGAGCTTTAGATAAAGGCGGAGCGGATGCTGTTGGCGCTGTTGTGGTAGCACGGCAGGGAGCAAATCCTCAAAAAGTGATCGACAATATTAAAAGTAAGATTGATGAACTTTCTCCGGGACTTCCTTCGAAAACGCTGGATGATGGTACCGTTTCAAAAGTAACTATTGTACCATTTTATGATCGCTCAGAACTAATTGGCGAAACTTTAGGAACTTTGGAAGAAGCTCTTTCTCTCGAAATTCTGATTACGATTATCGTGATCGTGGTAATGGTAATGAATTTGAGAACTTCATTTCTTATCTCAGCAATGTTGCCCGTTGCGGTACTTATGACTTTCATCGCCATGAAATACGCCAATGTAGACGCCAATATCGTGGCGCTTTCGGGAATCGCTATAGCTATCGGTACCATTGTAGATATGGGCGTGATTCTGTCCGAAAATATGCTCCGGCATATGGAGAATATGAAAGATGGTGATTCACTTCTCGAAGTAATTTACACGGCAACAGTTGAAGTTGCTTCTGCGGTTATAACAGCCGTTTCGACCACGATTGTTAGTTTTCTTCCGGTTTTTACGATGATTGCAGCGGAAGGAAAATTGTTCAAGCCTCTGGCTTACACTAAAACTTTTGCGCTGATTGCATCCATTATTATAGCTATCACGCTCATTCCTCCTTTTGCTCACTGGATATTTTCTATCAAAATAAATAACCGATTGGTCAAAATGGGGTGGAACGGAGTGTTGATTCTAGCCGGATTAATCGTTCTGTTTGTAGGCCCAATTTGGGCGGCATTAGCACTAATTGGTTTTGGGCTAATTAATGGGGCTACATCATTTCTGGATTCCGATTTTGAATCAAGAGTTCCACTATTAAATAATGTGCTCAGTGTGGTAATCGTGACCTGGCTGCTGGCAAAGTACTGGCTTCCATTTGGTCCTTCTGTAGCACTGATATGGAACTTATTATTTGTGGTATTACTGATCGGTGCAATTCTGTGTTCGTTCTGGTTGGTTATCAAATATTACGATACACTGATTGCCTGGTGTCTGGATCATAAAATAGCCTTTCTTTCTATCCCGACATTTTTCATCGTTCTGAGTATGGTGATCTGGTTAGGATTTTCATCCGTCTTTGGTTTTGTGGGTAAAGGTTTCGATGCAGTTGGTGTAGATGTCAAAAATACAAAAGTATGGACAGCAGCTTCACAATCCTTCCCGGGATTAGGTAAAGAATTTATGCCCGCACTGGATGAAGGCGCTTTTCTTTTAATGCCAACAACATTACCTCACGCCGGAATTGAAGAATCGAAAGATGTGGTGCGTAAAATTGATATGGCGGTTTCATCTATTCCGGAAATCGAAAAAGTAGTAGGTAAACTTGGACGTACTAACTCGGCATTAGATCCGGCACCCATATCCATGTACGAAAATCTGATTCAGTATAAATCAGAATACAAAACAGACGAAAATGGCCGAAGAATACGCTTTCAGGTGAATAATGATGGTTCTTTTGCCAAAAATGAAAATGGAGAACTGATTCCAAATGAAGATGGTAAATACTTCCGTCAGTGGAGAGATCACATCGAATCACCGGATGATATTTGGGATGAGATTGTGGCTGCTACCAGAATTCCGGGAACAACATCCGCTCCAAAACTCCAGCCTATTCAAACACGATTGATCATGCTTCAATCAGGAATGAGAGCTCCAATGGGGATTAAAGTGAAAGGATCTGATCTTGCAGTCATAGAAGATTTCGGACTTGCTTTAGAAGATGTTTTGAGATCAGTTCCGGGTGTAAAACCTCAATCTGTATTTGCGGATCGTATTGTTGGTAAACCTTATCTCGAAATTGACTGGGACCGAAAAAAACTAGCTCGATATGGACTTACCATCCAAGATGTGCAGAACTTTGTGAAAGTTGGAATAGGAGGAATGCAGGTTTCTACTTCTGTGGAAGGAAGAGAGCGTTATCCTATTCGGGTGCGCTACGCCAGGGAGTTAAGAAATAATCCACAGGCTATTTCTAATATGTTGGTCCCAACGAAGTTAGGCGCTCAAATACCTTTGGAGCAGTTGGCAACTATTGAATACAGACAGGGACCGCAGGCCATAAAAAGTGAAGACACTTTTTTAATCGGGTATGTGATTTTTGATAAATTGGATGGAATAGCTGAAGTGGATGTAGTCAGAAATGCTCAACAACTTATTTCAGAACGGATTGAAACAGGATCACTGGAAGTGCCTGCCGGCGTGAGTTTTGAATTTGCCGGGAACTATGAAAACCAGGTTCGGGCGGAGAAACGATTAGGTATCATTTTGCCGATTGCTCTATTTGCAATCTTTCTGATCATGTATTTCCAGTTTAAATCAGCGGCAACTACGGGGATGATCTTTACTAGCATTTTTGTGGCGTGGGCAGGTGGCTTTTTAATGATCTGGCTGTACGGACAAGGGTGGTTTCTGAATTTCGATCTGTTTGGACAAAACCTGAGAGATCTCTTTCAAATGGGCACGGTGAATTTAAGTGTGGCTGTTTGGGTAGGATTTATTGCCCTGTTCGGCATTGCTTCCGACGGTGGTGTTGTGATGGCAACTTATCTGGATCAACTTTTTGAAAAGAGAAATCCAGCCAATAAAGAAGAAATAAGATCAGCTGTAATTGAGGCAAGTTCACGAAGAATTCGTCCGACACTTATGACGACTGCAACAACCATTCTTGCGTTGATCCCAATTTTAACTTCAACAGGTCGCGGAGCTGATATTATGGTTCCAATGGCAATTCCAAGCGTGGGAGGTATGCTGCTTCAGGTGATCACACTATTTGTAGTTCCTGTGCTCTACGCCATCTGGAAAGAATTTCAATTAAAAAGGAGTTTGAAATGAGACGATTATTTCAACAAAAATATAACTTTGTGGACACCCCTCAGATCAAATCGGGAACTGCCGATTTGATGATCTCCCCTCAAGGGCAGAATTACGAACAGGTTAAGAAAGCAAATCTCCAAACTGAGTATGTAGTGAGTTTTGCAAAAAAATCCCCTCTTGAGACCTGCCTGCCGGACAGGCCGGGGGGATTCAGGGGTGTGTTTTTCATGCTCATAATCCTGCTATTATCTTCAACAATCAACGCCCAAACCCTCCAAAGCTACCAACAGGAAGCGGCTCAGAATAATCCGGAGCTAAAAGCTTCTTTCAACAGATATTTATCAGAGTTGGAAAGCAGACCTCAGGTTGGGTCTTTGCCTGATCCCGAGGTAGCCTTTGCCTATTTCATCAGTCCGATTGAAACGAGGGGTGGTCCGCAGAGAGCCCGAATTTCCGTAACACAAATGTTTCCGTGGTTCGGAAGCTTGTCAGATAAGAGATCAGTTTCGGAAGCAAATGCAAAAGCACAATTCGAGCAATTTCAGGAGCAGAGAAACAGAGTATTCTATCAAATGGAAATGATATGGAGTGACTTGTATGAGTTGGATGAAAATATTCGAATTGCTGAAGAGAACCTGAATATCATTAACACACTTCTGGAGGTAAGCTTAAGCAGATATGAAAACGGACTGACTTCACAGGTTGATGTACTACGAGCTCAAATTGAACAGGAAGATCTTAGAACTCAAATTGAGCTTTTAAAAGATAATCGTGAGTTGATGACCGAACGATTTAATGAGCTCAGAAATGTAGATGAAAGCTCAGAAGTTGTTCTTCCGGACGATCTTTCGGGAACAATGGCTTTAAAAAGTAAGGATGAACTCAAGTCCACTATTATTCAGCAAAATCCGAATCTGAATAAACTCAGATACCGGGAAGAAGCATCAAAGGAAATGGTGTCATTAGCTGACAAGGATGGAAGACCATCATTCGGAGTAGGCTTCGATTATATAGCCACCGGAGAACGAAGTGATGTTGCAAATCTTCCTGATAACGGGAAAGACGCTTTTGTAGCCCGGGCCAGTTTTAAAATTCCACTTTTCAGAAATAAGTATAATGCAAAAGTGCAGCAGGCAGAATTGAATCTAAATTCGGTTCAGCAGGATATCATCACTTTAGAAAATAAGTTAGAGACGGATCTTTTAACAGCAATACGAGATCGAAATGATGCTCAGAGAAGATTTAATTTATACGATACCAAGCAAATTCAACGGGTTGAACAGGCTATCAATATAATGATGGAATCTTATTCATCAGATGCTTCTGATTTTGAAGAGATCCTGAGACTGCAACGCAAGCTACTCGAATACCAATTAAAGAGAATTCAGGCTTCCGCAGATTTGTACATGGCGAACAGCTACATCAATTATCTCTCGGGCGTGAACAACATCTCCGAAAACGAAATTAATTACTAAACCAACTATCATGAATAATTTAAAAAAATACGGTCTTTATATAGGAATCGGAGTTATCGGGATACTTCTCGGTGGACTTCTTTTTGGAGGACACGATACGGAAACTCACACGATGAGTGAGACAGAGCAGACAGGCGGAATAGATCAGCATGTAGCTGAAAGTCATACTGATGAGGATGGCAATGTAATCTATTCCTGCAGTATGCACCCGAGTGTTCGACAAAACGAACCGGGTGATTGCCCGATATGTGGCATGGAGCTCATCGAAGTACAGGATAATTCAACAGCGAGTGGAAATCCCAATGAACTCACAATGTCTTTGGCAGCAGTGAAACTGGCTGAAATTGAAACTTCTTTAGTTCGCTCAGGAAATCCGGTTTCAACGATTTATTTGCCCGGAAAAGTAATGGCTGATCAGAACAAAGTTTCGAGTGTAACGGCTTTATTTGGGGGAAGAATCGTGAATTTATATGTGGATTATGAAGGAGCTTATGTTAGAAAAGGGCAGAAGATCGCCTCTATATATTCTCCTGAATTGGTTTCCGCACAACAAGAGCTTTTGCAGGCCGCTAAATTCAAGGATCAAAATCCGGTGCTGTATAAATCAGCAAAAAGGAAACTAGCATTGTGGGAATTGACTACCGAAACTATTGAAGGCATTGAAACATCCGGAGAGATTAAAACCGAGATCGATATAGTATCTCCGGCTACGGGTTATGTGACAAAACTTAATGTTTCTCGTGAAGACTATGTAAATCGTGGAACTATGATGTATATGGTTGCAGATCTTTCCAGTGTTTGGGTGATGTTTGATGCCTACGAATCAGATCTTTCTTTAGTTGAAGAAGGTCAAACAATCAATTTTACTACGGCGACATATCCCGGTGAAAAATTTGAAGGGACGGTAAGTTTTGTGGATCCGTCTGTAAATAATATGACCAGAACTGCGGATGTAAGAGTAAAAGCAAGCAATCCGAACCAGAAATTAAAGCCGAACATGTTGGCTGAAGGGATTTTAACAGCAGAGATATCTAAAGAACGTTCTCTTCTTATTCCAAAGTCAGCTGTTCTATGGACAGGACCCAGATCAATTGTGTTTGTTCATCTTCCGGACACTGAAAAACCAACTTTCATAGCAAGAGAAGTGACTTTAGGTAAACGAGTCGGAAACCAATACATCATTTTGGAAGGACTTGAAGCCGGAGAAGAAGTAGTTACTCACGGTAATTTTAAACTGGATGGGGCGGCACAGCTTGCGGATAAATTCAGCATGATGAACAGAATGCCTGGCACCGGAGCTAACCGAACCGGACATGAAGGTCATACTATGGGACCGGAAAACTCCGGAGAGATGCAGATGAACTCAGAACCTGTAAATGGTAAAATGAATGATTATTCTGAGCATCAAGACATGCAAATGGAAAATCAAGACCATTCCAATCATAATATGGAGATGACAGAAGAGGACCATTCGGAGCACCAGAATATGGAAACACCGATGAAGCCAGTTTCTTCAGAATTTAAGTCTCAATTGTATGATGTTCTCAAAGAATATTTAGTACTGAAAAATGCTTTAGTAGAATCTGATAATTCCGGGGTTTCATCAGCTGCAAAAGAAATCCAATCGCAGTTAGAAAATGTAGACATGTCACTGGTAAAAGGTGAAATGCATATGAAGTGGATGGATCATCTGGCGGTGCTTTCTAAGTCAGCTAATGAATTATCTGAAACCAATGACCTGAAAATTCAAAGAGCAAAGTTTTTGAAGTTATCAGAAATGTTGATTAAAAGCGTAAAAACATTCGGGGTTACCGGTGTGGTCTACCAACAGTTTTGCCCAATGACAAACGGAGGAAAGGGCGGTTACTGGTTGAGTGAATCAGAAGAAATTAAAAATCCATATTTCGGTGAGCAGATGCTGAAATGTGGAGAGACTATTACAAAAATCGAATCATAAACTTAAAATAAAACACAATGAAAACTTACCTAATCACACTCCTGGCACTATTTCTAAGTACAGCGAATATGTATGCACAGGATAAAAAAGAGCACAGCCATGATGATCATTTATCAATTTTGATAAGCGAATACATGGATTTTAAAAATGCTTTAGTAGCAGATGATTTTGAAAAAGCTCAGAAACATATTTCAAATTTTGCAAAAGAAGTAAAATCAAATGATGAAATGAATGAGCATAAAGACCATCAAAAAAAGCATGAGACACATCACGCTAAGATGCTTGCTGCAGTAGAAACTGCAACAGCGGCAAAAAATATTGATGAACTCAGAAACTCACTGGAAGGAGTTACTCTGGAGCTTGTGAAAGCAGTTGAAAATCAAGGCTATGATAAAAGTGCACTTTATGTACAATTCTGCCCTATGGCGAATAATGGAAAAGGAGCAAATTGGTTAAGCAAGAGTGAAGAAATAGCGAATCCTTATTTTGGGCAAAAAATGCATAAATGTGGGTCTACAGTTAAACCTATAAATTGATCGAATTATGGAACACGAACATCATCACGATCATAACCAGAAAAGTGATCATCAAGGACATAGTAAAAAGCATGAGGATCATAGTAATCATCATGCACATATGGCTCAAGATTTCTTAAAACGTTTTTGGATTTCTATTGCATTGAGTGCTCCAATCATAGCACTTTCGCCCATGATTCAGGAATTTCTTGGATTAAGGGATAGTTGGTCGTTTACAGGTGATGTTTATGTTTCTGCGATACTTTCCAGTATAGTATTCTTCTATGGAGGCTGGCCTTTTCTAAAGGGGCTTGTAGACGAGCTTAAGAATAAACAGCCAGGAATGATGACTCTTATTGCTATCGCGATTACAACAGCATATGCATATAGCATGTTGGTCGTTTTTGCAGTGGAAGGGAAAATATTCTTCTGGGAGTTGGTTACGTTAGTCGACATTATGCTTATAGGGCATTACATCGAAATGAAATCGGTGATGAGTGCATCCAAAGCATTGGAAGAACTGGCAAAGTTGATGCCATCTGAAGCTCATTTGATTCAAGAAGACGGTTCAACCAGAGACATAGCTCTTGAAGAATTAAAGAAAGGTGATCGGGTACTCATAAAACCAGGCGAAAAAATTCCTGCCGATGGCTTCGTAGTAAAAGGAAAAAGTTCTGTTGATGAATCTTTAATGACCGGTGAATCAAAACCGGTAAACAAAGACGAAGAAGATGAAGTAATCGGAGGTTCTATAAACGGAGAAGGTTCTCTCACCATTGAAATTAACAAAACCGGAGAAGATTCGTTTTTATCTCAGGTCATTGATCTGGTAAAACAAGCTCAGGACAGTAAATCGAGAACACAGGATCTGGCAAACAGAGCTGCATTTTGGTTGACTTTAATTGCACTTGGGGCCGGAGCAATCACATTTTTTGTGTGGACATTTCTCACTTCTCAGGATTTTGTTTTTGCCCTTGAACGTACGGTAACAGTAATGGTTATTGCTTGTCCGCACGCACTTGGTTTAGCGGTTCCATTAGTAGTAGCTGTATCAACAAACTTGGCAGCGAAAAATGGATTCCTGATTAGAAATAGAACCGCATTTGAAGACTCACGAAACTTAGGAGCTGTAATTTTTGACAAAACAGGAACCCTTACAAAAGGTGTTTTTGAAGTAACTGAGATTTTGAACTTTACCGATGAATACGACAAAGAGCGGTTATTAAAAATAACTGCTTCTCTGGAACAAAATTCCGAGCATCCTATTGCTCAGGGAATTGTTAATTCAGTCGATTCATTTTTTGAAGTAAATGAGTTCAATTCTATAACCGGAAAAGGAATTGAAGGAACAATAAACGGACTTTCTGTGAAAGTAGTAAGTCCGGGTTATCTCAGAGAAAATGATATTGAATTACCTGATGATCAATATCAGCAACTTTCGGAGCAAGGAAAGACTGTAGTATTTGTCATAATAGAAGACAAACTGCATGGAGCTATTGCCTTGGGTGATACAATCAGGGAAGACTCCAAAGTGGCTATAAAACAGCTTCATGATATGGGTATTGAGTGTATCATGCTCACCGGAGATAACAAGCAAACAGCTGCTTATGTAGCTAAAGAGCTGGGCTTAGATGACTTTTTTGCTGAAGTACTTCCCAACGAAAAAGCAGAAAAAGTTAAAGAAGTTCAACAGCGAGGGCTGAAAGTAGCAATGACAGGTGATGGAGTTAACGACGCTCCGGCTCTAGCTCAAGCTGATGTTGGAATTGCCATCGGAACAGGTTCTGATGTGGCAGTAGAAACAGGGGATATCATTCTTACCCAGAGTAACCCCAAAGATGTAGCAGCGTTAATTGCACTTGCGAAATCAACTTATAAAAAAATGGTGCAAAATCTGTTTTGGGCAACCGGCTATAATGCAGTAGCCATACCATTGGCAGCAGGTGTGCTATTCTCATACGGAATCATTCTAAACCCGGCTTTAGGTGCTGGTTTGATGTCAATAAGTACTGTAGTGGTAGCCATCAATGCACGACTACTTAAAATTGATCGGTAAAAATTTTAAATCTAAAGAAGAGACTCATGAAAAAAAAAGAGAACAAAACCATCAACAAGATTAGCAGAAGAACATTTTTCCGCTATACAGCATCTATAGGAGCTGTTGCGGGTATGTCGACCATTTTGCCGGCATATGCCTTTGCAGGTTTCAAAGACAGAGATGTACTCGAGCCAAGCGGAGCAGAGAACGTCCTGAACTTGTCAATTAGTGAGATCCCAATTAAGATTGACGGAAAAAAATCAAAAGCTATAGGGATCAATGGTACTGTTCCGGGACCACTAGTTCGATTAAAAGAAGGTGAAGATGTATTGCTCAGAGTTACAAATGAACTGGATGAGGATACGTCCATTCATTGGCATGGAATTATTTTACCCTTCCAAATGGACGGTGTGCCCGGAGTAAGTTTTGACGGCATTAAACCCGGAGAAACTTTTGAGTATCGTTTTCCGGTAACTCAGAACGGAACATACTGGTATCACAGCCATTCAAAATTACAGGAACAGCTTGGCCATTATGGCCCAATGATTATCGAGCCAAAAGATAAAGATCCGGTTGAATATGATCGTGAATATCCGATTCTACTTTCAGACTGGACATTTGAAAGCCCCTATGATGTCATGAACAACATGAAGAAAATGGATGGCTATTATAATTTTCAGAAAAGAACTTTTGGAGAATTTTTCAAAGATGTTTCTGAGGATGGATTCGTAAGCGCATTTAAAAACTACACGTCATTTGGACGAATGCGTATGAGTCCAACCGATCTTGCAGATGTAACGGGTGCTACTTACACTTATCTCATGAATGGTCGCGGACCGGAATCGAACTGGAATGCCTTATTTAAAAAAGGTGAGAAAGTAAGACTGCGATTTATCAATGGTTCTGCTGGATCTACATTTGATGTTCGTATTCCGGGACTAAAAATGACCGTTGTTCAGGCAGATGGTCAAAACATTGAGCCGGTATCTATTGAAGAGTTCAGAATTGGTATTGCGGAAACGTATGATGTAATCGTAGAGCCAAAAGAGGAAAAAGCATTCACAATTTTCGCTGAATCTCTTGACAGAAGTGGGTTTGCACGTGGTACATTAGCTCCAAAGGAAGGAATGGTTGCCGCCGTTCCTGTTCTTCGTCCCCGTCCGGTGCGCTCCATGAAAGACATGGGAATGAATATGAGTGAAATGAATATGGACGGGATGAAAATGGATGGCATGAAAAAGAAAGAACCCACCATGGAAGGAATGGATCATGGAAATATGAACCATGAAATGGCAGGTATGTCAGAAATGAATTCAGAACCGGTAAAACATGGACCTGACCGACATGGAATTGGAGCTGCTGCTATTGCAGATAACCAATACAATCGCTTACATGAACCGGGAATTGGATTAGGTAATGATGGGCGTAAGGTTCTCGTGTATAATGACCTGAAAAGCCTTGAGGCCAATATTGATGAACGGATGCCGGAAAGGGAAGTTGAATTACATCTTACCGGAAATATGGAACGGTATATGTGGTCTTTTGACGGCAAAGAATTCAACGAAGTTAAAGGACCTATTGAATTTACTCAGAATGAACGGCTTCGTTTAATACTGGTAAATGATACCATGATGGAACATCCGATTCACCTGCATGGAATGTGGATGGAGTTAGAGAATGAAAATGGGATTTATAATCCGCGTAAGCATACGTTATTAGTTCAACCGGCGCAGCGGATATCTGCACTGGTTACTCCAAGAGATAAAGGACGGTGGGCTTTTCATTGCCACATTCTCTACCACATGGAAATGGGAATGTTTCGGGTTGTACAGGTAAGCGATAAAAACGGAGGGATTTACGAATGAAATCACTTAATAAAATAACGAAGCAAAATCATAAAACTTTAACAGATAGTAAGATGCAAAAACGAATTATAAAAAAGGTCCTGCTAGTTCTTTTGCCCTTACTGATTATTACAGCTAATTCAGTGAATGCTCAAAAAGCTCCTGAATTTAGTAATAAGATTCTCCCCGACGATAAAACCTACTTCTACTTTGTAGCAGACAGGCTTGAATATTATTCCATCGAAGGTTTAAATCCATTAGTGGCAGATGTTCAGGGGTATATCGGAAAGGACTATAACAAATTCTGGTTCAAAGCAGAAGGTGAATTTCTTACTGCTGAAAAGGAAGGTGAAATGGAGTTTCAGGGACTCTATAGTCGCCCGATAACTTCCTATTTTGATGTTCAAGCAGGTCTAAGATACGATGTTGCCTATAACAGCATTGCCAGCAATTCAAGAGGTTTTGCAGTTTTAGGTTTGCAAGGTTTGGCTCCATATCTGTTTGAAGTGGATGGAAGTATCGCAGTAAGTGAAGCAGGGGATATTTCAGGTAGTTTTGAAGGAGAAATTGATCTTTTGGTCACTCAACGGCTTATCATCCAACCAAGATTGGCTACCAGTGTGGCTGTTCAGGAAGTAGAAGAATTCGGAGTGGGTTCCGGACTTAATAGCATACAACTTGGTTTAAGGCTGAGGTACGAAATTAAGCGAGAATTTGCCCCCTATTTAGGAATTTCATGGAACAGAAAACTAAGTGAAACTGCAGATCTGGCAAAACTCGAAGGAGCAGATGTAAGTGTGTTTGGAGTAGTAGCCGGTGTAAGACTTTGGTATTAAATAATGAAGAAAAAGAATTCTATAAATAATAGTAATGATAAAAAAGAGGTTTTATGAAATTAATAAAAGCTTACATACGACCAATATTATTGGAGGATGTTTACAAATTACTCAGAGAAAGGGGGCATAATAACATTACCATATTTAAAGGTGAAGGAGCCGGTAATTATTCTGATCCAAACCAAGCACATGGGTCTTTAAATTTTCCGGCAATGCATTCTCATGTTGTAAAAATTGAAATTGCGGCTCAGGATGCAGATGTGAATTCTATAATTGAAACAATTACAGAAAGAGCTTCCAGTAATTCTGTAGGAGATGGAATTATTTTTGTTTCACCCATCGAATATGCTATGCGGATAAGAGATGGTGAAGAAGGAGCGAAAATTCTTGTTTAACTAATAAATTAAGGTAACGATATGAAATCACATTATTTTTGGATGCTGTTAGGCTGTGTGGCTCCACTCCTTATCATATTCTTAGCACCAGGCTTTGGACTCGATAACTCAATTACATTCTTTTTGTTCATTATAATCATGTTTGGAGCACATCTCATGATGCTCCGTTCTCATGAGAAACATGACCAAAATGATACTCACTAAATCAAAAATACAGGAGACAGAATGGAAAAACTAAGCATAAAAAGATTAGGACTAGCAGTAGGTTTTTCCGGAGCCATACTTTATGTGGGTTGTATTTTACTCATGATAACTGTAGGCAGAGAAGGTACCATTTGGTTCTTCAATAGCTTGTTTCATGGCCTTGATACAGCTCAAATCATTCGAATGGATGTACCAATTTGGCAAGCTTTATTAGGTATTATTCAAACATTCATACTTGGTTGGTTGTCTGGAGCACTTGTAGCTTCAATCTACAATTTTGGAAAAAAACAACGGAAAATAAAACATGAATGATATTAATTTAAAATACTATACAGATTGTATAAAATATTGTACAACAATGACTTAAACGACAAAATTGGAACTTTCATGAACTAATTTTGATTATAATTATAATTAGAAACAGTAATAAAACCGGAAAGATATGAAAACTATAAAAAGCGTAATCTTAACTACACTCATAGCTATATTTTTAACCAGCTTTAGTGTTGCTCAGAAACAAGGAATGAAAGAAGGGAAGCATCAGCAAATGATGGAAATGATGGCCGATTCTTCAATGCGTTCCATGATGATGGAACAGATAGCTAAAAATCCAAAAATGCGCATGGAGATGATGCAGAAAATGAAAATGTCTATGAAAACAGACGGAGACACTTCTATGATGGCAAACATGGAGGAGATGATGAACAATCCTGAAATGTGCAAGAAAATGATGCGTATGATGATGCAAAATATGAAGGGTGACAGTACCATGTCGGGAATGCAGGGTATGATGGACGGCGATATGTCAGGAATGTGCATGAAGATGTGCATGAACATGATGAATAAGGAAAAAGAGGGCATGAAAATGGACAACAAAAATATGCCCGAAAACAAGGATAACAAATAAGATGTTCAAATGAAGAAGAGCGAGGGCTTAATTGATCTCTTTTTTGTACGAAACTATTCACGACAGTCATGGGTGATGCCTGACTGTCGTTTACAAACTAAATGTAAACAACCCGAAGTGTCGGGGCTTGTTAATTTAACCTTAGAACCATGATGGACTGGTCAATTTATTTCGGAGGCGGTGTATTTATGATGATGCATGATTAATCTGATTGTTCCGGGTATAGTAGCCCTGGTACAATGGATTTCGGAAACAAAAGATGAAGATTCTAAACCTGATCCCGCAATAGAAATTTTGCGAAGATACTGTGCCAGAGGTGAAATCAGGAAAGAAGAATTTGCAGAACGTTGTCAGAAACTTCAACAATAATATATCCGGAAAGTCAAGAAAGAACAAAGAAATAAGATTACACAACATGATGAAACAATAGATAACCAGAAAAAAGGCATAGCGATGGATAACAAAATGTTGATGATGATGCTCGGCTGTATTGGAATGATCGTGTTGTTTTACGCCATTCCCTCCGGCTGGTTCAGCGGCGGTATTGGAATCGTATTGCTGTTAGTCATCCTGCTTGCCTGCTGCATCCCCATGATCAAAATGATGATGGGTGGCGGTAAAGATAAAAACCCGGAATAGCGGGGTTCAATTTTAATATCAAGAAAGAAAAAAAGAGATAATTATGCCATGTTTAAACGGATTTGAAGGAATGGGAATGATGATTTTTTGGTGGATACTAATAATTGTGATACTAATCGGATTTTTTCGGTATTACAAAACTCAAAAGTCCGAATTATCTGAACAAGAAAGTGCTCTCGATATTTTGAAAAAGCGATACGCTAATGGCGAAATTGACAAGAGTGAATTTGAAGAAAAGAAAAAAGATATAAATAACTAAACAAGGAGAAATAATGAGTTACCACATTTCAAAAAAAGTAGATTATAAATTTGATGAAGCTATCATCAGAGTTACAGAAGAATTAAAAGAGAAAGGCTTTGGTGTATTAACTGAGATTGATATCAAAGAAACATTAAAGAAAAAACTGGATGTAGTTTTCAAGAAGTATAAAATTCTGGGAGCTTGTAATCCAAATTTTGCTCATCAGGCACTATTAGCAGAAGATAAAATTGGAACAATGCTTCCCTGTAATGTAATTGTGGAAGAACACGAAGATGGTAGCGTTGAAGTTTCAGCTGTAAATCCTTTGGCCTCTATGCAAGCAGTTGATAATAAAAAATTAGGCCCTATCGCAGAAAAGGTTCAATCCAGTTTAACTCAGGTAATTACTAACATATAAAATATAGAAAAATGAATAGGAAAAAATTTATACGAAATATTGGTTTAGGAGCTGGTGTATTAGCTTTTTCTCCAATCATTTCAGCGTGTTCAAAAGAAAAATTTATTGGCAATGGGGAATTCTTGATTTCTTTGCCCATCCCGGACGAAATAAATGCAGCTTCTTTTTCATTATCGGCCACAAAAGCAGCTACAGATATTTCGAAAGATATCCGTTTGTCAGGATTTCAAATTAATGAAAGCTTTCCAAGTCCGACCATTCGAAAATCTAAAGGTGAGCCGATAGATATTTCTTTTAAAAATGAAATTGGACAAGAAAGTATTATTCACTGGCATGGATTTATTATTCCACCCGATATGGACGGACATCCTCGGGATGCAGTTCCATCAGGTCAAAATTATGAATACAAATTTACTGTGAACCAGCGAGCAGGAACTTACTGGTATCATCCTCACCCGGATAAAATTACCGGAGAACAGGTATATAAGGGAATGGCAGGTTTCTATATTATTGAAGATGAGGAAGAAAAAGCTCTTAATTTGCCTTCAGGTAAATTTGAAATACCACTATTAATTCAAGACAGAAGAGTGAACGGCTCCGGTGAGATTGTTTATAACCCCTCCAGACCGGAAAAAATGATGACTGGTATTCTTGGTGATCAGATATTAATAAATGGAGTTCCTACTCCATATCATAAGGTTGAATCTTCAGTCTATAGGTTAAGATTATTAAACGGATCGAACGCCAGAATTTATAATATAGCGTTTCAAGACAATACACCATACACGGTTATTGGTGCAGATGGTGGACTACTTCCATCACCTATTGAAACATCAGAATTACTACTTGCACCGGGAGAGCGTGCTGATATCTTGGTTGATTTTTCAAAGTTTGCAAATAATGATGTAAAACTTATTAGCAAAACTTTTGAGATACCATCTTCTGGTGGAATGATGGGTAATATGATGGGAGCAGACGGCTCGGAGCAAGGAACAGGTTTTTCGCTTATGGAGTTTAGAATTGATAAATCCACAATGGGAGGTGAATTTTCAATTCCTGAAAATCTTTCAGAGGCAAATTTCCCCACTCGATCGGAAGCTTCAAAAACCCGTCAAATACGTCTTTCAATGCAAATGATGCAAGGCCATACTATTAATGGAAAACGCTTCAGTATGAATCGGGTTGATGAGCAGGTAAAACAAGGAGACACTGAGATTTGGGAGTTTGTTAATGAAACTGACCAACCCCATCCGATGCATGTACACGCAGTTCAATTCAAGGTGCTTGATCGCTCGGGTAATAATAGAGGATTAACACCGACTGAAAAAGGTTGGAAAGATACTGTTTTAGTGATGCCAGATGAAAGAGTACAGGTAATTATGAAATTTACATGTGAGAAAGGACTATATGTTTTTCATTGCCACAATCTGGAGCATGAAGACAATGGTATGATGGCTAATTTTGAAGTTATATGAATTCATAAATGAGCTGAAGAGAATAAGCATGAAAACTTAAAGCTATTAAATTTTGGAATCGATCGAGGGTTGAATCGATAAACATCTTTAACTAGTATTCTGTACGCTAACAAATAATGAAATATAAATAATACTACTATGGAAAATTCAAAAAACGAAAACTATCTTAGGTTTTTCATCATGATAGGTACATCAATGATTGCAATGTTTTTCCTGATGTACTTACACTCGTATGAGATTTTAAATCATGCATGGTTTAGTGAAACCCGTCTTTTTATGACCATGATTATGGGTGGAGCTATGATTATCATCATGCTCGTATTTATGCTAAACATGTATAAAAACAAAAATGCCAACATCAGCATATTGGCAGGCGGTCTATTACTTATTATCGCTTCAGTTTGGTTGGTTCGAAGTCAAACCACGGTTACTGGAACTGATTATATGGAAGGAATGATTCCTCATCATTCAATTGCTATTCTTACCAGCGAGAGAGCAAATATACAAGACAAAAGAGTGCGTAAGCTTGCAGATGAAATTATTCTGGCACAACTCCGTGAGATCAAAGAAATGGAATGGTTAATTGAGGATATCAAAAAAAACGGAATCGCTGAAACAGAAGAAGAAGCAAAATCAAGGCCAATTCCTGATTTCGACGTTTCTTTAGAATAAGGGGAAGTAATAACCATAAAATAAGAGAAAAAAATTATGGGTGATTTTATAGAACTCTACGGAGAGTCAACAAAAACGGCGCTGGGTTTCTTTTGGAAATCCGGCTGGGCATTTATTCTGGGATACTTTGTATCCGGAATGATACAGGCGTTTGTGCCAAAAGGGAAAATGACCAAATATATGGGCGATGCGGATTTTAAAAGCGTTTCACTTTCCACTTTATTCGGATCAGCTTCTTCATCGTGTTCGTTTGCAGCATTAGCAGCTGCACGTTCTTTGGTAAAAAAAGGAGCACATTTTGTAGCTGCCGTAGCTTTCATGTTTGCGTCCACCAATTTGGTGATCGAACTTGGTATTCTGATCATGATCTTTTTGGGTTGGCAATTTCTTGCCGCTGAAATTATCGGCGGACTTATTCTGATTGCCATCAGTAGTGTGCTTATTAAGCTTACTTATCCTAAAAAATG
>Ga0189291_100313_pt1 | contig 22949 bp, 24 predicted proteins | sample UW1redminimetaG_FD_130331 | JGI IMG/M metagenome (GOLD analysis project Ga0189291, IMG submission 130331) | Marine microbial communities from the Costa Rica Dome - UW179B-red mini metaG | ecosystem: Environmental > Aquatic > Marine > Oceanic > Photic zone | place: Costa Rica: the Eastern Pacific... | reverse complement strand
CACCGACGATATCGGCGTCGAACTGCATGAACTGGCGGAAGCGGCCGGGACCGGGCTTTTCATTGCGGAACACCCAGCCGGCGCGATAGGTGCGGTAGGGCAACTGGATGTCGTTGAAGTTCTCGGCGACGTGACGGGCCAGCGGCGCGGTCAGATCGTAGCGCAGCGACAGCCACTGGTCGTCATCGTCCTGAAACGAGAACACGCCCTCGTTGGGCCGATCGGAATCGGGCAGGAACTTGCCCAGCGCGTCGGTGTATTCGACAAACGGGGTTTCCACCGGCTCGAACCCGAAGCGCTCATAGACCAGCTTGATCTTGGCCATCATCGCGTCAGTGGCGCGGATATCGGACGCCGAACGGTCGGGGAAACCGCGCGCCAGGCGGGCTTTGAGTTTCTGGGGCTTCTTTTGCTTCTTGTCGGACATGAAAAAGGGCCTGCGAAAGGAGAAACGTTTCGTTGCGCTTCTCCTAGCCGACAGGCCCTTTTGCCGCAAGGCTTGGGCGACGGATCAACCCGTCTCACATCGCAAAGATGTCACCAAGCAGGCGTGGCACAATGGTCGACAAACGGCACAGGACCGGCGATAGGGGAACTTGTCTGCTGCTTGATCCCTTCGATGAAAGTCCCTCCCCTTGCGCCTTGTCCTGATCACCTGCCTCACCATGATCGCGTTCGCCGCCAATTCGGTGCTCGGGCGCATGGCCATCGGCGGCAGCGATAGAGCGTTGATCGATCCCGCCAGCTATTCGGCGGTGCGGCTGATCAGCGGCGCGGTGATGCTTGCAGTGCTTGTGGCACTCGGCGGCGCAGGTCAGAGCCGTTCGCTGCGGCTGCGGTCCGGCTCCTGGGGATCGGCGTTTGCGTTGTTCGTCTACGCGGCAGCGTTTTCCTATGCCTATGTGGCACTTGAGACGGGCATTGGCGCGCTGATCCTGTTTGCCTGCGTGCAGGCGACGATGATCGGCTGGGCGCTGAAGGAAGGCGACCGGCCTTCCGGGCTTGAGTGGCTCGGACTGGTGACCGCCTTCGCAGCCTTTGTCTGGCTGGTCTCGCCCGGCCTGTCGGCGCCGGATCCGGCGGCCGCCGCGCTGATGGCGCTGTCGGGCGTGGCCTGGGGCATCTATTCGCTGCGCGGCCGGGGATTGCCCGACCCGCTCAAGGCGACGGCTGACAATTTCGTCCGCTCGGTGGTGTTCCTGGTGCCGCTCGCAGCGCTCGTTGCCGCCAGCCGGATGCCGGTGCATGCCAGCGTCCAGGGCCTGATGCTGGCCACGCTTTCGGGCGCGGTGACCTCGGGTCTGGGGTATGCCTTGTGGTACCGGGCGCTCAGGCAGATCGGCGCGACGCAAGGCGCCATCGTGCAACTGAGCGTGCCGGTGATTGCGGCGATCGGCGGCACCTTGCTGCTGGCCGAAGGCTGGACGCTGCGGTTGATCATCTCGTCGCTTCTGATCCTTGGCGGTATCGCGCTGGCGATCGTCGCCAAGCAACGCCGCACCTGAGATCAGTTGGCTTTCTGCTTCCTGCGCAGCTTGTAGGTCAGCGCCAGCGCGATGCAGTGCGACAGCGCTTCCAAGTCGACAGCGGCGTCCTTTGCCAGCACGATGGCGCGGTTGCCCTCGAATGCCAGCGTGGCCGGATAAAGCCCGCGGAACTCCTCGACCAGATTGGTGTGGCAGATGAACATCAGCGCCGTGTCGCCATTTGCACGGGTCTGAATCCGCACCGAACTGCCGACGTTGCGCTTTACAGGCGTGAAACTCGGCTCGCCCCATTTGAGGCTTTCCTCAAGCCGGCCGATCTCGGGCGAACGTGCAGCCACCTCGTGGATCAGCCCCTTGAGGACTTCGGGCGTCATCCGGGACGCACCAGCGCCTTGCGCGCCGCCTCGACGTCGGCGCGGCAGCAGCAGCCTTCGAGATGATCATTGACCAGCCCCATCGCCTGCATGAACGCGTAGACGGTGATGGGCCCGACAAAACTCCAGCCGCGTTTCTTCAGATCCTTGGAGATCCGGGTCGACACCGCCGTCGTCGGGTTGGCGCTCAGCGTGGCGTAATCCACAGTCTGCGGGCGATCCTCGGAGCCGGGTTCATGGCTCCAGAAATAGGCCGCGAGCGAGCCGAATTCATCGACCATCTCGATGGCGCGGTTGGCATTGTTGATGGTCGAGACGATCTTGCCGCGATGGCGGATGATGCCCTTGTCGGCGACCAGCCGTTCGATGTCGGCGTCATCGAAGAGCGCCACCTTGCGGAAATCGAAGCCTGCGAAACCGGCGCGGAAATTCTCGCGCTTGCGCAGGATCGTCAGCCAGGAAAGTCCCGCCTGGAATCCTTCCAGGCAAATCTTCTCGAACAGCCGGATGTCATCGGTCACCGGCCGGCCCCACTCATGGTCATGATAGGCCAGATAGTCGGGCAGATTGCCCGGCCAGAAGCAGCGGGTGCGGCCATCCTCGCCCGTGATCAGGCCGTTTTCATGCGCCATTGTGCCGCTCTTCGTCATGGTTAATCGGGAATCGCGGGTAATTAAGCGGGCGTTCACCGCGTTTGGCAAGACGGCGATAACCCTAAGAAGAGCTTTCCATCCAAAGCTGCATTTTATTGACCGCGATTCACCAATTGATTCCACCGCTGCCGCAGCATGGATCAGGAAAGACAGGTCCGTCGACGCCTCCGGGAACGATGTGCCTGCCCGTGATCAGACGAAAGGTATTTGGTGCGTCCGATGAAACAATTTGCTCTTCTTCTCATGTCAGGCGCGGCCCTCGGCCTTGCTGCTTTCTCTGCTCCGGCCAGCGCCGGCGACCGCTATGGTCAGCGCCCGCCGGTGGTGCTGAGTCCCGACCTGTCCGCCCCCTGGGTGATGCAGCTCCGGGGCCAGGCAGCCCCGCGCGGCGGTGTCGTGTACCGGACCAAGCCGAAGGCCATGCGCACGATCGTAGCCCAGCCGCGCACGTTGCGGGCCGAGCCACGGCGGGTGACCAATGTGGCGCTCGCCGCACCGCGGGTGAAACCAAAGCCGGTCAACCAGATCGATCAGCGTTTCCTGCCACAGACGGTGTCCTATAGTGGCAGCCAGAAACCCGGCACGATCATCATCAACACCAGTGAGCGGCATCTCTATCTGGTCATGGGCAATGGCCAGGCCCGCCGCTACGGCGTCGGCGTCGGCAAGGAAGGCCATGCCTGGAGCGGCACCGAGAACATCTCGCGCAAGGCGGAATGGCCGGACTGGCGTCCGCCGGCCGAGATGATCCAGCGGGTGCGTGAAAAGGAAGGCCGGATCCTGCCGGTGCATATGGCGGGCGGGCCGGAAAATCCGCTCGGCGCACGGGCGCTTTACCTCGGCTCGACGCTTTACCGTATCCACGGCACCAACCAGCCCTGGACCATCGGCAAGGCCGTCTCATCGGGCTGCATCCGCATGCGCAACGAGGATGTCACCGAGCTTTATGAACGGGTCAAGGTCGGCGCGAAGGTCATCGTGATCTGATCGCGGGCCGGTTTTCGGCCCGCTTTCGGACCCGGCCCGGCAAACATGCCGGCGCCGGGTTTTTCATTTCAGCAACATCGTTGAGCCGTGACGATCACCAAATCCAGCCGTAAGACTTTGATATGATTCATGGACGTCAGCTTTTCCATGAAACCACTCAATTGTGACAAGTATTACCATATAAATTCAACCTCGATTTATACCCCGCGCAAGGTTGATCACTCGGGAATCGATGGTACCTTTGCTGGCAAGGGCCGAAGCAAAACGAGGGGAAATCATGACACTGCCACGCTTTTCAACCCGAATCGCCATCATTGCTGCCAGTGCACTGGCGCTGCTGATCGCACCGGCGCTGCCGGAGGCATCCGCCATGCCGCGCAGTGCCGCGCCGGCGGTCTCGGATACCGCGTTGCCGGTTGTTCAAGTCGCACAATCGAAGAAGCCGAAGCCGGAGTTCTGGCGCAAGAAAGTCCGGCTGATGACCGATGAGAAACCCGGCACCATCATCATCGATACCTCCACCAAATATCTCTACTATATCGAGGGCAACAACCGCGCCACCCGCTATGGCGTCGGCGTCGGCCGCGAGGGCTTCGGCTGGTCTGGAACCGTGAAGGTAGGCCGCAAGGCGGAATGGCCGGACTGGCGCCCGCCGGCATCGATGATCGCACGCGAACGCCGCAAGGGCCGCAATATTCCGGCCTACATGAAGGGCGGCATCAACAATCCGCTCGGCGCGCGCGCCCTCTATCTCTACAAGGGTGGGCGCGACACGATCTTCCGCATTCACGGCACAAACCAGCCCTGGACCATCGGCCTGAACATGTCGTCGGGCTGCATCCGGATGATGAACAAGGATGTCGAGCATCTCTACAAACGTGCCGGCGTCGGCTCCAAGGTGATCGTCATCGGCCCCAACGGCAGAGGCGCCTCGAAACTCTACACCGATCGCGGCATGGACTTCTTCGGCTCGCTGTTCGGCGGCTGAGGCAGTTCGCCGGAACCGCACGCAGCGGGCACAAACAGAAAAGGCAGCATTTGCGGGTGCTGCCTTTTTTAATGCTGTCAGGAAGGGGATTACTCCGCCGCTTCCAGGCTTGCGGTCTTGACCGCGGGCAGCCCGGCAGGCTTGTGGCCGCCATAGACCCAGTCGAGCAATTCGACCGTATGGATGATCGGGATGTCGGTGCCGCCGGCGATCTGGGTCATGCAACCGATATTGCCGGTGGCGATCAAATCCGGTTTGGTGCGCTCGATGTTTTTGACCTTGCGGTCGCGCAGGGTGCGGGCGATCTCGGGCTGCATGATGTTGTAGGTTCCGGCCGAGCCGCAGCAAAGATGCCCCTCGGGCGGATCCTTGACGGTGAAGCCTGCCGCCTTGAGAAGCGCCTTGGGCTGTGTGGTGATCTTCTGGCCATGCTGCATCGAACAGGCCGAGTGGTAGGCGACCACCATTCCGCCACCGTTTACCGGTGCGGGCATCTCGATGCTTGCGAGATATTCGGTGATGTCCTTGGCCAGCTCCGACACCCGTGCCGCCTTGTCGGCATAGGCAGGATCGTCGCGCAGCATGTAGCCGTAATCCTTGATGGTGGTGCCACAGCCCGAGGCGGTGATGATGATGGCGTCGAGGCCGCCCTGATCGATCTGGCGGGTCCAGGCATCGACATTCTTGCGCGCGGCATCGAGCGCGTCATCCTCGCGGCCCATGTGGTGAACCAGCGCGCCGCAACAGCCCTCGCCTTCAGGCACGACGACCTCGACACCGATGCGGTTCAACAACCGGATCGTGGCCTCGTTGATGCCGGGCTTGAGCACCGGCTGGGCGCAGCCGGTGAGGATCGCCACCCGGCCACGTTTTACGCCGGCACCGGCATGGGATCCGGGCCTGGCGAAATCCGACGGCGCGGGCACCGAAGTCGGCGCGAGTTCCAGCATCGCGGCCATCGGCTTCATCCCCGGCAGAGCCCGGAACAGCGGCGCAAACGGACGCCCAAGGCGGGCGGCATAAAGCGACGCCCGGAACCGACGGGGATAGGGCAGCACCAGCGCCAGCAGCGCCCGGGTGATGCGGTTCATCAGAGGCCGCTTGTAGGTCTTTTCGATGTGGGCGCGGGCATGATCGACCAGGTGCATGTAATTGACGCCTGACGGACAGGTGGTCATGCAGGACAGGCACGACAGACAACGGTCGATATGGGTGACCACCTTCTCGTCGGCCGGGCGGTTGTTCTCCAGCATGTCCTTGATCAGGTAGATCCGTCCGCGCGGGCTGTCGAGCTCATTGCCGAGCGTCACATAGGTCGGACATGTGGCGGTGCAGAAACCGCAATGCACGCATTTCCTGAGGATTTTCTCGGATTCGGCGACACCGGGATCCTGGAGTTGCTCGGCGGTGAAATTGGTCTGCATGTCGCGGTGTCCTTGGAACTTTCAGGTATGTGCGGCCGGTCAGCCAAACTCCGCCAACCTGCGGCGGAGCCTGAGGCCGGAAGTGCTCAGAGCAACAGGCTTTGAGGATTGTCGATGGGTTCGTTGCGGCCGAGCTTCTGCAACCCGATCACCGTGCGGACGATGATCCAGAGCGCAACCAGCACCATGGTCAGCATCCCGATGAAGACAATCATCAGCAGCGCGCTGACAATCGCGCCGACAAGCCCGAGCCAGAAGGTGCGGATTGCCCAGGTGTAATGGCTCTCGAGCCAGGCTTCCGACTTGCCGCGATTGATATGGGCCAGCACGATGCCGATGATGCCGGAAATGCCGATGACGAAGCTCACCAGATACAGGATGTAGATCACCTGCAGATTGGTTTTGCCGGGCTCCAGCCAGCGGTCGGTCTGGCGCGGCTCAGGGGCTTGGTCTTGATTGCTCATTGCATGCTCCTTGTTGGCAAAGGACACGAGGTCCGGACCCCGCGATCCTATCACACACCAGCTGTCATGCGACCGGGATTGAGAATGCCGTTCGGGTCGAACTGATCCTTGATCCGCCGCGACAGGGCTTCCAGCGGAGCTGGCTGCGGCTCGAACACGGGAACGGCTGCGCGCGTCGCCGCATCCGCCCGCACCAGTGTCGCATGACCGCCGCCGAGCGCCTTGATATACTGGCGCACCAGACCGGCTTCCGGATCGGCTTCCATCTGCAGCCAGACCAGCCCGCCCTGCCAATCGTAATAGGCATCGACCCCGGTCTTGAGGCGCAGGGCTGCGACCAGCTGATGCCCGGCGGAAGGGGCGACCGAGACCCGCCAGACAGGCTTCGTGCTGGCCCCAGCGAAGGGTTTGACGTCGCGAATATCACGCCAGAGATCGGCCGAGGCCTGGCCATCGATCACCGACACGGTGCCGCGGCGACCCATTTCGGCGACCAGCCGCTCGCTACGCACCTCGACCGAAGGCTTGAGGCCTTCGAGACGGAGCACGGTCGCGGGACCGCCCGTAAGGCTGCCGCCAGCGACCTTGCCGACAACGCTTTCAGGCAGATGCGCGGCGCCGGAAACTTCCACCGACATGGCGAGCGCTGCCGCCATGGCCTCGGCGGCCTCGGCATCATTGAGGCCGGACACGCCGATGGTGAGCGAGGTTTCCGGCTTTGGCAGCACCTTGAAGATGACTTCGGACAGGACACCGAGCGTGCCCCAGGAGCCCGCCAGCAGCTTGACCAGATCGAGGCCGGTGACGTTCTTCATCACCCGGCCGCCGCTCTTGATGATCTCGCCGGAACCGTTGACGAAGCGGACGCCGAGCAGGTTGTCACGCGCGGCACCTGCGGAAATGCGCCGCGGGCCGGAGACGTTGCCGGCGAACACGCCGCCGATGGTCGGCTCGCCGCTCGCACCGAGCAATGGCCGGTAATCCATCGGCTCGAAAGTCAGCATCTGGTTGTTGACTGCCAATGCCGCCTCGATCTCGGCCAGCGGCGTGCCGGCACGCGCTGCCATCACCAGTTCGGACGGATCGTAATTGGTGATCCCGGTGAGTTTCGCCACCGACAGGGCGGATGCGGCCTGCACCGGCCGGCCAAGACCCAGCTTGGTGCCGCCGCCGCTGATCGCGATCGGCTGGCCGCTGGCGCTCGCCTCGCTGACGATGCGGGCAATCTCTTCCTCGGTTTCGGGATACTGGATCTCCACCGCGCTCATGCTGCCGTCTTTCCTGCTTTTGAACCGGGCTGAGTGCCGTTTCTGCCGTCCAGCGGGAACACCTTGGACGGATTGAGGATCCATTGCGGATCGAAGGCGGCGCGCACCCGCATCTGCTGGGCCAGGTCGCGGTCGGAATACTGGTGACGCATCAGGTCGCGTTTTTCGATGCCGACGCCGTGTTCGCCGGTGAGGCAGCCGCCGGCGTCGACGCACAGCTTGAGAATGTCGTTGCCTGCCATTTCGGCCTTCATGCTTTCCTCGGGATCATTGGCGTCAAACAGGATCAGCGGATGCATGTTGCCGTCGCCGGCGTGAAACACGTTGGCGACGCGCAAGCCGTAACGGTCGATGATCTCGGACGTCTTTTCCAGCACGTAGGACAGTTGCCCGAGCGGCACGGTGCCGTCCATGCAGATGTAATCGGCGATCCGGCCGGTGGCGCCGAAGGCCGATTTCCGGCCCTTCCAGATCAGCGCCGCCTCGGTGGCGGACTGGCTTTCCTTGATGGTCTTGACGCCGTGCCGGCGGGCGATCTCGATGATGCGCTCAAGCATGGCATCCATCTCGGCGTCTGATCCCTCGACCTCGACGATCAGCAGGGCTTCGACATCCATCGGGTAGCCGGCATGGGCGAAGGCTTCGCAGATGTCGATTGCCGGCTTGTCCATGAACTCGATGGCCACCGGGATGATGCCCGAGCCGATGATATCGGTGACGCAGGCGCCGGCGGCGACGGAACTCTCAAAGCCGAACAGGACCGGGCGGGCGCCCTCGGGCTTGGCAATCAGCCTGACGGTCGCCTCGGTAACGATGCCGAGCTGGCCTTCCGAACCACAGATCAGCCCGAGCAGGTCGTAGCCCGCCGAATCCAGCGCCTTGCCGCCGATGTCGACAACCGAGCCATCGAACATCACCATCCTGACGCCCATCAGATTGTTGGTGGTGACGCCGTATTTGAGGCAATGCGCCCCGCCGGAGTTCATGCCGATGTTGCCGCCGATGGTGCAGGCAAGCTGCGAACTCGGGTCGGGGGCGTAGAAGAAGCCGTCGGCATCGACTTCCTGGCTGATGGAAATGTTGGTGACCCCGGCCTGAACCCGTGCCGCGCGATTGGGGTAGTCGACCTCGAGGATCCGGTTCATCTTGGAGACGCCGATGACGATGGCGTCTTCCTGCGGGATCGCACCGCCCGACAAAGACGTTCCGGCACCGCGCGGGATCACCGGGATGGCATTGTCGTTGCAATATTTCAGAACGGCGGCAACCTGCGCCGTGGTCTCGGGCAGAACGACAGCCAGAGGCATGCGCCGGTAGGAGACGAAGGCATCGGTGTCGAAAGGCACAAGCTCGCGCTCTTCGGTGATCAGGCAACCCTCGGGCAGCAGCCCGGCAAGGTCGGCGATGATGGCAGGGCGACGGTCAATGACCGCTCTGTCAGGTTCCCGAAAGGCAATTAGCTCCGACATTCCATCCTCCTCGCTGCCCGCATAACGGGCATTCAACCGGCGATCGCTTCACAACTGGTATTTTTTATTTACCACTCATTTGCCTGATCGGCAATCCGGAATGGGGCACATGGCACAACCACCAGGAAACGGCTATCTGCAAGGCCCTGATCGATATTATGCTATACATGATCCAGACTGACTTTGCTTGCGTAGCAATATTGCGTCTAGCCGCAATCAAGGAGATGGCCAGAGATGAACAATTTGGGTGACCTGGCAATCTTCGCCCGCGTCGTCTCGGCAGGCTCGATGTCTGCGGCCGGACGTGAACTGGGGCTTTCCCCGGCGGTAATCTCGAAACGGCTGCGGCGGCTGGAAGAGCGGCTTGGATCACGACTGATGCAGCGCACGACACGGCAGATTTCGCTGACCGAGGCGGGACAGGGTTTTTACGAGCGGGTGGTGGCGATCCTGGCCGGGATTGAGGAAGCCGAGGCGTTTGTTTCGCGGCGCTCGGCGCTGGCGCGCGGAACGCTGAAAGTATCGGCCCCGACCTCGTTCGGCCGCATGCATATCGCGCCGCACATCAACAGGTTCATGCAGGCCAATCCGGATCTCGGGGTCAACCTGGTGCTGCGCGACGAATTCGTCGACATCGTCGGAGATGGCTACGATCTGGCGATCCGGATCGCCGAATTGAGCGATTCGAGCCTTGTTGCGCGCAAACTTGCCCCGGTTCACCGCATTCTGGTCGCCAGTCCCGATTATCTCAAACGGCATGGCACACCCGAAAGCATCGAGGATCTGGAGCATCATGTCTGCCTGGCTCCGCACAACAATGAATCGTGGAAGCTGGTGAGCACTGAAGGCGAGATGCTTTACCGCCCGGCCGGACCGTTGCAGACCAATTCCAGCGAAGTGGTCCGCGAAGCCGTGATCGGCGGTGTCGGCATCGCGCTGAGGTCAACATGGGACATCGGCGCGGAACTGGCCGACGGGCGACTTGTCCAGGTGCTTCCGGCCTACGAGGGCTCCCGCAATGTCGCCATCCACGCGGTCTATGCGAGCCGCCGGTTTCTGCCCGCCAAGGTTCGCGTCTTCATCGATTTCCTGGCCGAACTCTACGGACCCACCCCCTACTGGGACAAGCAGGAGGCCGGCCAATCGATCGAGACGGCGCTCCCGGCTGCTGCCGCCAAATCCGGATAAGACGGCCCGGCCAGGCCTTGCCACTCTGCATAATCGGAGCGAGCCGGCACCACCCCTGCCCTTCCGGTGCCGCCGCCCGGTTTTTGGCTGGCGGAGGAAACTTCTGGCAAATTGGATAAAAATATTGACCACCTTTCCCGGCCCTTGTTACGGTTGTGGCGAGGAGCTTCGGGAAACGGCGATGGCCACGGACATTTTTGCACGGATAGCGCACAGCCGGACAGCTGATGAAGTGGTTCATCAGATCGAAGTGCTTGTGCTCGAGGGCATCCTGCGGGTTGGCGACCGGCTTCCCGGCGAACGTGAGCTGGCCAAGCAGTTCGACGTCTCGCGGCCGATCCTGCGCGAGGCGCTCAAGGTTCTCGAAGGACGGGGTCTGCTCAAGACCCAGCACGGCGGCGGCACGTTTGTCGCCGATGTCATCGGGCAGGTGTTTACCCAGCCGGTGATGGAGCTGATCGCGCGCCACCAGAAGGCGACGCTGGATTACCTCGAGTACCGCCGCGAGGTGGAAGGAGTCGCCGCCGAGTTGGCAGCACGGCGTGCCACCGAGGCCGACAAGGCGCTGCTGACGCGCATCGTGACGGCGATGAAAGAGGCTCACCGGAAGGACGATTTCGAGGAAGAAGCGGAAATCGATGTCGAGTTCCATAACGCCATCGGCGAGTGCGCGCACAACATCATCCTGCTCCATACCTTGCGGTCATGCTACCGGCTGCTGTCGGAAGGCGTGTTCTACAATCGTACGCTGGTCTACAATCTGCCAGGCGCGCGCGACCAGTTGCTGGCCCAGCACGTGGCAATCTACGATGCCGTGATGGCCGCCAACCCGGACGCCGCCCACCGTGCCGCCCAGGCCCACATCGATTTCATCTCCAGGGCCATGACCGACGCGGAACGGTCGGGCGACTGGGAGCGGGTGTCAAAGCTTCGCCTGCAACAGCGTGCCCCCGAGCTTACGGCCGCCAATCCAACAACCAAGCAGAATCAAACGGAGGCGGCAGAGTGACGTCGAGTGAAACGAAGGTTGCCAAGCAACCGCGTGTGGGACTTTTTGCGACCTGCCTGGTCGACCTGTTCCGGCCCTCGGTCGGATTTGCCAGCGTCAAGCTGTTGCAGGACGCGGGATGCGAGGTGCATGTGCCCGTCGCCCAGACCTGCTGCGGCCAGCCCGCCTACAATACCGGCGACCGGGCAGACACCCGCGAGATCGCCGAGCAGGTGATCGAGGCGTTCGAGACTTTCGATTTCATCGTTGCGCCGTCCGGATCGTGCGCATCGATGCTGAAGAAGCATTACCCCGGGCTGTTCGAGGGCGACGCCGCCTGGGAAGCCAGGGCGAAATCATTCTCCGGCAAATGTCACGAGCTGATCTCGTTTCTATCGGACGTGATGATGGTGCGCGACACCGGTGCCAAAGTGGATGCCACGGTCACCTATCATGATTCCTGCTCGGGGTTGCGTGAACTCAACATCAAGGAACAGCCGCGCAAACTGCTCGGCAAGGTCGATGGTATCGAAGTTCGCGAGATGACGGATTCCGATGTCTGCTGCGGTTTCGGCGGCACCTTCTGCGTCAAGTATTCCGACATCTCCAACGCCATCGTCACCAAGAAGGTGGGCAACATCGATGCGTCGGGCGCCGACATGCTGCTGGCGGGCGATATGGGCTGCCTGATGAACATGGCCGGCAAGCTCAAGCGCCAGGGATCCGACGTCGAGGTTCGCCACGTCGCCGAGGTGCTTGCCGGCATGACCGACCAGCCTCCGATTGCCGGCTCCGGCAAATAGGCGGAACAGGGAAACAACCGATGGAACTCACCGCCAACAAATTCAAGGCCAACGCCTCCAAGGCGCTTGTCGATGCGCAGTTGCAGAAAGCGCTCGGCAATGTCGAGAAAGGCTTTATCGGCAAACGCCAGAAAGCGGCAGATGCGCTGCCCGAATTCGAGGCGCTGCGCGACAATGCCCGCGACATCAAGAACCATGTTCTCGCGCATCTCGATCTTTATCTCGAGGAATACGAGCGCAAGGTGACAGCTGCCGGCGGGCACGTGCATTGGGCCGAGACCGCCGAGGACGCCCGGCGGATCGTGCTCGATATCTGCAAGAAGGCCAACGCCCGCACGGTGACCAAGGGCAAGTCGATGATTACCGAGGAGATCGCGCTCAACGATCACCTTGAAGCCAACGGCATCGAGCCGGTGGAGACCGATCTGGGCGAGTACATCATCCAGCTTCGCGGCGAGCACCCGAGCCACATCATCGCTCCGGCGGTGCATCTCAACAAGGAACAGGTCGAGGGCGATTTCCGCCGGGTGCACACGCATCTGGACAAGGACCGCGACCTGAGCGAACCGGTAGCCCTGCTCGGCGAAGCCCGCGAAGTGCTGCGGCAACGCTATTTCGCCGCCGATGTCGGCATTACCGGCGCCAACTTCCTGATCGCCGAAACCGGCACATCGGTAATCGTCACCAACGAGGGCAATGGCGACCTGACCCAGACGCTGGGCAAGGTGCATGTGGTTGTCGCCTCGATCGAAAAGATCGTTCCGACGCTGGAAGACACCTCGCAGATCCTGCGCGTGCTGGCGCGCTCGGCCACCGGCCAGGACATGAGCGTCTACACCACCTTCTCGACCGGGCCGAAGCGCGAAGAAGACCCGGACGGTCCGGACGAATATCACGTGGTGCTCTTGGACAATGGCCGCTCGGCGATGCTCGGCACCGAATACCAGGACATGCTGCGCTGCATCCGCTGTGGCGCCTGCATGAACCATTGCCCGGTCTATCACGCGGTCGGCGGCCACGCTTACGGCTCGGTCTACCCAGGCCCGATGGGCGCGGTGCTGACGCCGTCGCTCAACGGCATTGACGAAACCGGGCAATTGCCCAACGCCTCGACCTTCTGCGGCCGCTGCGAAAGCGTCTGCCCGATGCGCATTCCGTTGCCGAAGATGATGCGGCACTGGCGCGAACGCGAGTTCGAACGCAATCTCACACCCGCGGTCGCCCGCTATGGCCTGAAGGCCTGGGCCTTCTTCGCCAAGCGGCCGAAGCTTTATCGCTTCGCCGTATCGTTCGGCATGCCGTTGTTGTCGCTGTTCGGCGGCACGTCGCGGCGCTTCCACGCACTGCCGCTGGCTGGCGGCTGGACCCGGCATCGGGATCTTCCGGCGCCGGAGGGCCGCACGTTCCTGCAGGCCTGGGCGCAGCGCGAAGCGCAAAAACAGGAGCCGGCACGATGAGCGCGCGCGACACGGTACTGGCCAAGATCCGCAGCTCCATGCGGGTCTCGGGCTCGGAGGCGGATCGCCGCAAAGCGGTGGCCTCACGGTTGGAAGACAGCCCCAGAGGCATCATTCCCGCGCGCGCCCAGCTTCCGAAAGCCGGCCAGGTCGATCTGTTCTGCACGATGGCCGAGCAGTTCGGCGCCACCCTGAAACGTGTCGGCGACTACAAGGACGTCCCGGCGGAAGTGGCGGCCTATCTGCGCTCTCGCAACCTGCCGGCGGAAATCCGCATGGGCGCCGACAAGCGGCTGACCAAGGCCAAATGGGACAGCGAGAAGAACCTCGAAGTGCGCCCCGGTCCTTCCGATGGTGGCGACCTGGCCGGTGTCAGCCATGCCATGGCCGGCATCGCCGAGACCGGCACGGTGGCGCTGTTTTCGGGCCAGGACAATCCGACGACGATCAATTTCCTGCCGGAGCATCACATCGTGGTGCTCAAGGCCGCCGACATCAAGGGCGATATGGAGAGCGTCTGGACCGTGGTGCGCAAACATCAAGGCAAAGGCGAGATGCCCCGCGCACTCAATCTGGTGACAGGCCCGTCCCGCTCCGGCGATATCGAACAGACCATCCTGCTCGGCGCGCACGGACCGCGGGCCCTGCATGTCATCGTGGTCGAGTAGGCCTCGTCAGACGACGGCAGTTGACGCCGCGGTGTTTATGGCTCTAGCTCCATTCCAGAAGGACTGAATTCCGGAGCCAGACATCGTGCCTATTTCACCTGAACATTTCGCCGCATTCGTTATTGCCAGCATCATCCTGCTGGTCATCCCGGGGCCGACCATCATCATGGTGATCACCCAGGCCTTGGCGCACGGCCGCAGGGTAGCGCTGGCCAGCGTGATCGGCGTCGGGCTTGGCGATCTGCTGGCAACCTCGCTGTCGATTGCCGGCGCCGGTGCTCTGCTGGCCGCGTCCGCGACGCTGTTTCAGGTCCTGAAATTCATCGGCGCGGTCTATCTCATCTGGATCGGCTACAAGATGTGGCGGTCACCGGTGAAAATACCCCAGATGTCCGAGACCGGGGCTTCGGAAGCTTCCGCGCAGGCAGCTGTGATTTTCCGCGATTCCTTCCTGATCACCGCGCTCAATCCGAAGGGCATCCTGTTTTTCGTGGCTTTCGTGCCGCAGTTCATCGACCCCGCCCTGCCCTATACGCCGCAGGCCGCGGCCTATGTGCTGATCTTCACGTTCCTCGGCATCATCAATGCGGCGATGTTCGCGCTTGCCGCAGCCGGCGCCCGGCAAACCATTCGCCGGCCGAAGGTGATGAAGATTGCCATGCGCACCGGCGGCTCGCTGTTGATGATGGCGGGCATTGCCGCAGCCCTGACCCGGCGCGCGGCCTGACATGGCGCTGCAAAACCGGGTTGATCCGGCGGGCAACATCTGTCTGCACCCGGCACGCGGCGAATTCATGGGCAACCGCGGCGGCGCGCTGCACGACGCGGATCAGCGGATTGTAAGAACCCAGAAGACCAAATCATGGATCATCTGCGTCACGGAGTTCAAGGGACGCAAACGCCAACTGATGCAGCCTGGCCGTTACACCGAGCTGTTCTTTCTCGATGAAGTCACGGCACTTGCCGCCGGGCACCGGCCCTGCTTCGAATGCCGCCGCAAGGACGCACTTGCCTTCGCCGAAGCGCTGGGCCGAAGCCGCGGCGGAACGCGGCTTTCCGCCCCGGCCATAGACGCACTGCTTGCCCCCGAACGGCGGCATAGCGCCGACGATCCGGCCCGCATCGTCGCGCCAGGAGCTGTCTCGTCCCTCCCCGACGGGGCCATGATCCGTCAGGCCGGCACGCACTACGCCGTGCGTGGGAAAAGCCTGTTGCCATGGACGTTTGACGGATATGCTGCGCCTCAGGCAGTCGACGCGCTTGGAGACATGCCGGTTTACCTGACCACCCCGCCGTCGACGGTAAGAGCGTTGCAGCAAGGCTACCGTCCGGTTTTTCATTCGCGCGCCTGGAAGCCTGCCCCTTGATCTCCCCCACCGCTTGAGCAAGAAGACAGGGATGCGCGCAAATTACAAACTTCAAAGGCTTTATCTCGACGCTCCGCTTTCCAGCGGCGATCTCGTCGCGCTTGGCAAGGACCAGGCCCATTACCTGCTGACCGTCCTGCGGCTGGAAGACGGCGCGGAGCTGCTGGTCTTCAATGGCCGCGACGGAGAATTCGGCGTGACGCTGAGACCGCAAGGCAAGAAAGCCGCGAACCTGGAGATCGGCGCGCAAACGCGTGAGCAGGCGCCCCAGTCCCGGCTCGACTTCCTGTTCGCGCCACTGAAGGTCGGCCGGCTCGAGTATCTGGTGCAGAAAGCCACCGAAATGGGTGTGCGCAGGATCACGCCGGTGTTCACCGACCATACCCAGATGCACAAGGTCAATGCCGCACGGCTCGAAGCCAACATTCTCGAGGCTGCGGAACAATGCGGCAATCTCGCCATCCCGGAACTGGGTGACGCCGCAAAGCTCGAGGCGCTGCTTTCCGACTGGGATCCGGCACGCCGGATCATTTTCTGCAATGAAAGCCAGGCCGGCAACAATCCCACCGGGATATTGAACAGCATTACCGAAAAAGACCTGGCGCTGCTGGTCGGTCCGGAGGGCGGATTTTCCGAGCGGGAACGGGAGATGCTGGCGGCCCTGCCATTCGTCACCTCGATTCCGCTCGGGCCGCGTATTCTGCGCGCAGATACCGCCGCAGTGGCGGCCTTGACCGCGGTACAGATGACAATCGGCGACTGGTGAGATTGGCCGGGGCGGCCAGGATCAAACTTCTTTGATCCTGCGATCAGGGATTTTTGCTTGCATGCCGGACCGTTTCCGGTCCAATCAGCGTCAGTATGCGTGGTTGCCGATCGCGCCGATGAGACAGAGAAAAAGGGCCAGACATGGCACGCGACACCACGGATGATACCCCGATCAGCTCGGTCGACGAGTTGGCCGGCTGGATGGCCGCAGGCTGCAAACCGCAGGACCAGTGGCGCATCGGCACCGAGCACGAGAAGTTCGGGTTCTTCACAACTTCGCATGAACCGGTGCCTTACGAGGGCGAGCGCTCGATCAAGGCGCTGCTTGAAGGCATGGCGATGATGCTCGGCTGGGAGCCGATCATCGATGCCGGCAAGATCATTGGGCTGGTCGAACCGACCGGCGCCGGCGCCATAAGCCTGGAGCCGGGCGGGCAGTTCGAGCTGTCGGGCGCTCCGCTCGAGACCATTCACCAGACCTGCCGCGAATCGAACGCGCATCTGGCGCAGTTGCAGGAAATCGCCGAACCGCTGGGCATCCGCTTTCTCGGCATGGGCGGCAGCCCGGCCTGGTCGCTGGCTGAAACACCGAAAATGCCCAAATCGCGCTACGACATCATGACCCGCTACATGCCGAAGGTCGGCAGCAAGGGGCTCGACATGATGTACCGGACCTGCACGATCCAGGTGAACTTGGACTTCTCGTCGGAAGCCGACATGCGGCGCAAGATGTTGCTCGGCATGAAGCTGCAACCGCTGGCAACCGCGCTGTTCGCCGCCTCGCCGTTTACCGAGGGCAAGCCCAATGGCCTGGTCTCCTGGCGCGGCGATATTTGGCGCGACACCGACAACCAGCGCTCCGGGCAATTGCCGTTCGTCTATTCGGACGATTTCGGCTTCATGGATTATGTCGAATGGGCGCTCGATGTGCCGATGTATTTCATCCTGCGCAACGGCCGTTACCACGAAGCCACCCATGTCACATTCCGCCAGTTCATGAATGGGGCGCTGAAGGGCGAGCTGGACCAGCCGATGCCGACCATGGGCGACTGGACCAACCACCTCGGAACGCTGTTTCCCGATGCACGGCTGAAGCGGTTCATCGAAATGCGCGGCGCCGATGGCGGACCATGGCGGCGGATTTGCGCATTGCCTTCATTCTGGGTCGGCCTGCTTTATGATGAAAGCGCCATCAACGATGCGCTTGAACTGACCCGTGACTGGAGCCTCGACGAGGTCAATGGCTTGCGCGATACAACGCCGCGCGAGGGTCTCAACGCCAAGATCAACGGCCATTCGCTGCGCGACATCGGCCGCGAGGTTCTCGGCATTTCCCGGCGCGGCCTGGTCAATCGGGCGCGGCTGAATTCCGAAGGCAATGACGAAAGCCATTTCCTCGCGCCGCTTGAGGAGACCATCGCCCGCGGCACGACGCTGGCCGAGGAAATGCTGGCGCTTTACAACGGCCGCTGGAACGGAAGCGTCGATCCGGTGTTCGAAGACTACGCCTATTAGACCTGGCCCCGACACCGGACAGCGTGCCGATTAGGAGACTGCGACCCTAGGCACGCTGCTTTGCGGGGTATAGTCTTTGCTCAAGCCTGCCGACAGGCGATGGAGGAGAGACCAGATCCAATGATGCCGCTTTACGACATGATGATGAACGCCCAGAACGGCGATGCCATGCGCGCCATGGCGCAACAGTTCGGCCTGAACCAGAGCCAGATGGACCAGGCAATGGCGGCGCTGATGCCGGCTTTTTCCACGGGCCTGAAGCGGAACGCCTCAAATCCGATGGACATGTCGAATTTCCTGTCCGCGCTGGCCGGCGGCAATCACGCGCAGTATTTCGAGAACATGCAGGCCGCCTTCAGCCCACGAGGCATGCAGGAAGGCAACGGCATTCTGGGACACCTGTTCGGATCCAAGGAGGTCAGCCGCGCCGTGGCCGCCCAGGCAGCGGCCGCAACCGGCATAGGGCAGGAAATCTTCAAGCAGATGCTGCCGATCCTGGCGAGCTCGATCATGGGCGGGCTGTTCAAGCAGGCAACAGGGCAGTCAGCCGGACAGATGCAGGCGGGCGCGATGGGCGGCTCCAACCCGATTGGCGACCTGATTTCGGAAATGATGCGCCAGGGCATGGGCGGTGGACAGGCAAGACCGGCACCGAAGGCGTCCCCCATGGACAACCCGCTGGGGCAGATCCTCGAGGGCATGTTCGGCGGCGGCCAGCAGCGTCAGCCGCAGCAAGGCGGCAGCAATCCGTTTACCGACAATCCGCTCGGCCAGATCTTCCAGGACATGCTCGGTGGCGCCATGGGCGGAGGCCAGGCCAGAGAGGCGCCTGAACCCGAACAGCAGCCCGATCCGGACCGCATGCCATCGGGCCGCAAGCGCAACCCTTACGATGACCTTTTCGGCAACATGTTCGATGCCGGCAAGGAAGTGCAAAAGGGATACCAGAAGAACATGGAATCGATCTTCGACCAGTATCTTCAGGGCATGAACCGGCAGAGATAGCAGGACATGAAAAAACCCGGCCGCGAAAACTCCAATTGGTGTGGAGGCGGCCGGGCAAGAGCGGGACACAGGGCAGTATCCCGCAGGGGACTTCAAAACGGTCAGCTGTAGGAATTGAGCCGTGCGCGGCGGGCCAGTTCGACCGTCGGATCCGCATTCAGCGGCATGGAGAAACCGCAGCGCACGTCATCACGAGTCAAGCCGATGTCGGCCAATTCACGATCCGAAAGGTCTGCAAGTTTGCGGGCCATGCGGCGATTGATCAGGGCAACGGCGGTTTTCTGCACGTAGCCGAGGGAAACGCGCAGGAATTTCAGGACGGCCGAGCCGAGGCTTGGAATGCGGACAGCCGTCCGGGTGGCAGTGAAACTGCGGGCGTACATGTCGATCATCCTTGGTCTTGTCAGCGCCGATTGAGTGGCAGGCCGGCGCAAAACCCAACTTGCGCATCCTGTGTCTCAAAAATCGATTGATCATACCAACGAATGTTTCTAATCTTTGTTATCAAATTTGTTGATAGGAAAATCCGATGCCCGCACCGCTCGACATCGACCAGTTGCAAACCTTTGTGGCCATTGTCGACACCGGCAGTTTCACCCGTGCCGCCGACAAGGTGTTCAAGACCCAAAGCGCCGTCTCGATGCAGATGCGGCGTCTGGAGGAACGGGTCGGCAAGACATTGTTCATCCGCGACGGCAGGCTCAACCGGCTGAGTGAAGACGGCGAGCGGATGCTTGGTTACGCACGGCGCATCATCAGGCTCAACAACGAGACCATCGCCGCCTTCGACGATCAGCAGCTGGAGGGATCGATCCGGATCGGTACTCCGGACGATTATGCCGACCGCTACATGCCCGGCATCATTGCCCGTTTCGCCAAGACCAATCCGAACGTGGAACTCTACATCGAGTGCGAACCGTCTGCGGAACTGTCGGCCCGGCTGGCGCGCGGGGAGCTGGACGTGGCGCTGGTCACCCACAATCCGCGTGAACGGACATCGGAAGTGGTTCGCACCGAACCGCTTTATTGGGTCACATCGATGAACCACAATGTTCACGAGGATCCGGTGGTGCCGCTGGCCGTCGGCCGCCGCTCCTGCAACTGGCGCAACATCGCCTGCACGGCGCTGGATTCGGCAGGCCGGGACTACCAGGTGCTGTTTACCAGCTGGTCGGCGACCGTCGTCGCATCCGCGGTGCTGTCCGGCCTGGCCGTCTCCCTGCTGCCCGAATGCGCGGTGCGTCCGGGCATGCGGATCCTGTCTCCAGCCGACGGCTTCCCTGCCCTGCAGCCGGCCCAGATCGGCTTGATGAAACGCCCCGGCGCACCAGCCGCACTGGTCAACGCCATCAGCGGGCACATCGCGGCAAGCCTCGACAACATCACGCCGGTCGGGCCCGACGAGAAAGCCGCGTCCGGCGGCGCGGGGTCATCGTCCCGCCGGGACTTGCGTGGGCGGCCGGACATTGCCGCAGTGCCGGCCTGGTAGGTCATCCCGAAAGGTCCCATTAGCACCACCATCGGGAACTATCTCGCACGCAACCGGGCGTGCGGGTTTACCAGTTCCAGTGCAGCCTGACATTGCGCACATACTTGGGGTATACTTTTTCAGTTGACTGCTGAAAGAGGAAATGGCCATGACGTTCATTTCATCCATTCGCTACATCAAGCCGGACGAACACAGGGCTTTTGTCGCCGAGCGGCTCAAGGCGCTGAAGAAACAGCTTGATGCGGACATCCGGGACAAAACGGCTGATGACTCGTTGCGGCTGGCGACCTGGAACATCATGCATTTTTCCGATGGCGGAGCCTATGACCGGACGACGGAATCGCTCCTCTACATTGCCGAGATCATCGATCATTTCGATCTCGTGGCGATCCAGGAGGTCAACCACGACCTGAAGCGGTTCGAGCTCCTGATGCAGCGCTACCTCGGCGACGACTGGGACTACATCCTCACCGACGCCAGCGGAAACCGCGAGCGTCTGGCCTTCGTCTACCGCAAGGCAAAGGTCCGCTTTCTTCGCGAAGCTGGCGAAATCGTTCTGCCTGAAGGCCAGGAAATCGTCGCTCCGGGTCAGGAAAACGCCACCCGCAAATTGCAGTTTGCCCGCACCCCCTTCGCCGTCACGTTCCAGGCAGGGTGGTTCCGCTTCAAGCTCTGCACGGTTCATATCTATTACGGGAAATCCGCGGACAGTTCCCCGGAGATGGAACAACGCCGCAGCGAGATCGAAAAGATTGCGGTGTTTCTGGCGGACGTTCAGAAAGCGGAGAAAAGAAGCTCCGGAACGGACGCCAACATGATCCTGCTTGGCGATTTCAACATCATCAGTCCCGAGCACAAGACGATGAAGGCACTGCTCGATGCGGGCTTCGTCACCACCGAAGGAATCGAGGATGCAGCCACCAGCCTCTCGGGCAAGCATCATTATGACCAGATCGTCTTCAAGCTCGCCGAACGCAGGGTCAAGCTGGGCGCCTCGGGCGTACTGGACATCTTCAAGAGTGTCTATCGCAGCGAAGACGCGGCGCATTACGCCACAAAGGCCGGTATCAAGCGGATATCGCACACCAGTGACGGCACAGCCCGCGGCGACGACAAGGCGATGGCCTATTTCCGCAACTATTACCGCAAACACCAATTGTCCGACCACAATCTGCTCTGGTGCGAGGTCAGAACCGATTTCTCAAGCCACTATCTCGATGCAGTGGCCGCGGGGCGTGATCCGCGGCCGATGTGAACCGGTAGCGCTTCAGGCGATGTGGATCGCGAGAAGCAGCCACTGCACCAGATTGATGAGCAGGCTGAGTATGAACAGCGGGCGCCGGATCCTGATGCGGTTGCTCGTCACATGGACAAAGGCGTGGGCGGCACGCGCCAGCACAAAAGCCCAAGCCACAAAAACGGCCGCCATGCCGGCACCTCCGGTGACAAACAATGACAGGCAGGCAGCGAAAAACAACACCGGCAATTCAAACTGGCTGGACAGGTTTCTGACCGCCGTGGCGCTCGGGTCCGGTTCGATCGAAGGAACCCTGAAATCGGACGGCTTGGCTTTGCCGGCCTTGATCGCGCCGACACGACGGGCGGAAACCGTCAGGTAGATCACCAACGTCAAAAACACCTGGGCCAGAACCGGCCAGAAAATCGCTGTGGAGGACGTCATGTTCAAAACACCTGTTGTTGCAAGGCCAAAACCTTACCTAAACCGTGTTTACGTTAACGACAAGACTTGGCGCCGATCACTCTTTCGTGGGCAGTGACGCCGTTTGCGCCTTGCCTTTCCAGCGCCATACCCAGAGCATGGCTATGATGCTGAGTGCGCACAGCCCGGTAAGGAACTTGCTGGCGGTCAGAACCCGCAGGACAAACACCATCGGCTCATTCAATCCTGCCTTGAGCGCCTCGGGCCCGAACATCGCGTCAGCCACGGCATTCTCGATGAAATCGCTGACGAGATAGGCAAATGCCAGTGCCAGGACAACGCCCAGCCCGACGCCGACCAGGCGAGGGATTTGCCCCTCGGCCCGGCGTGAGTGAAGCGCGGCAAAACCGAGAAAGACCAGACTGAGCGCCATCATCGGCGGAAACAGAAGATCGGTGCTGGCATGGATTGCGACGTAGAACTCCGACGCGCTGCGTTGCCCATCATCTCTCTCGGCTGAAAATTCCTCGACCAACCTGCTGAAAAGTTCACGCGCTCCGGACAGGTCATACCCCGTCAGAAACATTGCGTCCGGTGTCTTCATCTTCCCCACTGAGGCGGCAAATTCAGGCCCCTGAACCGCACCCATATAGGCAAACAGCCCGGCTGTGAGCGCGCACAGCAGCCAGCCGGGCCAAAGCCATTTCATCAGATCGAACCGGGATAGTTCGGGCTTTCCCGGGTGATGGTGACATCATGGGTATGGCTTTCGCGCAGACCCGCTCCGGAGATGCGGACAAAGGTCGCCCGCTCGTGGAAGTTCTTAAGGTCGGCCGCGCCGACATAGCCCATGGCCGCCTTGAGGCCACCGGCGAGCTGGTGCAGCACGCCGGATACAGGTCCCTTGTAGGGAACCTGTCCTTCGAT
>Ga0189291_100311_pt1 | contig 23230 bp, 17 predicted proteins | sample UW1redminimetaG_FD_130331 | JGI IMG/M metagenome (GOLD analysis project Ga0189291, IMG submission 130331) | Marine microbial communities from the Costa Rica Dome - UW179B-red mini metaG | ecosystem: Environmental > Aquatic > Marine > Oceanic > Photic zone | place: Costa Rica: the Eastern Pacific... | reverse complement strand
GTGATAGCTGTTGCAAGAAAACTACTCATATTAATTTACAGTTTATGGAAAAATGAAGAGACCTATGACCCGCATAAAAATCTACCAATAGGATTGACTTTGAGCACGGTATGACGCTTGCGAAAGGTCGGGGACTGAACTGCCCCCTTTAGCGACTAAGTCTGTTTCTTTCCTATGTTCCTTTTCAACACAACTTAGTCATCGTGAGCATACCTGCGAAGGATCTTATAGATTTTCTGATTAGGCTTTTCTTTTTTGTTCCGAACCCATCTCTGTCTCTTCCCTTGTACAAGGGAAGAGGACTCCCTGATTAAGCTATGATTTGTTAAAAAAATCTCGCTCCCTGAATGTAGGGAGGGAACAAGGGTGGGTCAGAAAACGGAATGAGGGTAAAGCATCATAGTCAGCAGATCAGAATCGATCTCGGTTGCCGATGCCACCAAAGCGTGGGTTCACGACATTGTTGAGAAGTGAGCCGAAACGATAACGGAACCCGAAGCTAATGCCCGCCTCGTAATTGGTTTCTAACTGCCTGCGTCGTAATAGCACATCATCAAGGTCGGCGTCACCTTTAGGGAGATTGATCTGATCTTGAATGATCTCTACGAAACCACCAATCTCAACGGAAAGACCTCTTGTGATGCGAATCTCAAACTCCGAATCAAACTGAAAACTGTGACGAGCCGGGTCGTGGAGATATTGAGAAGCATTTACACCTATTTCGATGCCACCCCAAGGCTGAACGACTTCATAACCTGCATTTAGTATATGCTGTGGAAGCACTTCTTCAATCTCATTGTAGATGGTCGAGTCCCGATAGGTGATGTGGGAAGCACCCAGGCGGTAAGCAACGGTGAGCTGTCGCCGATTCGCCTCGCGATAAGGGTAGAGGCTCCACTCAACTGCACCCATGAGGCGGTAGCGCAAGTCTACGTTAGAGAAGGTGGATGTAAGAATATCTCCATAGCCTCCGACAGACCAATGCGGAGAGATACTACGAATTACATAGCTGGTGAATCCGTCGCGTCGTGCTGTGTTCGTGATGGATCCTTCGTCTCGTTCAAATCGATCGTAGTTGTAGTTGAAAAAAGGCCGGAGCTGGATCTTCCAGTTCTCAGTAACACGGCTGACGTAGACCCCGTACCGGGTGTCGAAGGATTGTTGTTGCGATTCGAAATCGGCGCTACCATCTGCATAGACCTCGAAAGTCCAGTTATTCCAGGGATCTTCCGTGGTCTGGGCTTGCTCTGTTGTGGAAACTTCAGATGTTGCAATGTCCACTCGCACTTGATCTCGCAAAGGAGTTTGAATAAGGTAGGGCACAAGTGCTGCTTCAAGAACTCGAAGAAATCCGTTGCGCTCTTCGTCTTCAGTGGAGTTCGAAGGCGCATTGTAAACGGTGGAGAAATTAAGTCCTTCGAAAATACCCAAACCTATGATATCTAAGGTTAATGCTTCGCCACCCGAACCCGTGTTTTCTCGTGTAACGAGAACGTGAACGTCGGCGACTTCACGGTCACGGACATGATCCAGATAAGACATCTCCTGACGTATAAATGTTTCATCGCAGAAGTTACAGTCGAGGAAGAGGGCGAGCCGGGTTGGTACTTCAATTCCTGAATCTTGTGCTTTCACGGAGTTAACGGCAGGGCAGAACCATAAAACCACTATCAGAAATAATGCGGTAGCGGTAGATTCTTTTCTTTTCATGAGATTCTTATAGGTAGAAGTGTGGTTTAATAAAGCATCTGGGAGCGCATTGTGTGTAGCGCCTGAACAGATATCGGTAACCCTAAATGATTTTGAATGATCCTCAAAATTTGATCATGAAAAGATTGCAGCATGGCTCTCAAATTAGGGTAACAGCCCCGCAATAATGCACGAGGATTTTAATTTGGTTGAATTAGCAAAATTAATTCCTGGCAATCAAGTTTACACCGCACCCTGTTAAACAACTTTTACATTGAGGATAAAAATAAAAAACTTGAAACGTTTGTTATGGTACATTTTTTTAAACTAAACGAGTTATTGCAAGTATTGCTGTTATGAAAGCCACAAAGTAAAATCCTATAGGATTAAATGATTCGATCCTATCTTTCAAAACAACCAGATTTTGCACAGGTTTCAATATTGCAATACTTAAGCAGAATAGAGAAGCTATAGCACAAAGAATCCCCTGTACTTTCATACTAACAGGGGAAAACATCCCTTCAATTCCTCCACCTCCAAAATAGAAGGCAACGAGAAAACCAATATTCCAGAAAACTACAAATCCAATTAGTACTGATTTTTTGACGCTTAAAATTGAATGTTGTAATGATTTTTGATCTAATTCCATGTTTGATGTACTATAACGACCCCGCGTTTAATGGGCGCAGAAATTTAGTTTTATTTGAAGTAACAAAATTATAAGCTAATAAGAAACTGGGTAAAACCCCGTCTGCGTCCCATTGAAACGCTTGTTATATGGCTGTAACTATTTATGAAATTCATTCAGAAATTCATGCTTATCAAAATCTTCAAAAACAAACTCCAAATAATTTATATCATTATTTTCAGGATATTCTTTTTTCAATTCGAAGTAAGCTTTTTTTGCTGATTCTTCGTTTTCTGTGAACAAAAGTAAAAATACTTTGTTGGCTTTAGAGTTCACTACAAAACGATCTTCTTCGATACGCTTATCATAAGCAACCAAAGTCCTTTGATACCATTCTTGCGCAAGGTCATTTTTCCCAATTTTTTCATTAATAAATCCTATGTATGTCATTGCTTCTACAAGATCGGGCTTAATTACTAAAATCTCTTTTGAAACCTCAATAGCTTGCTCATTTCGACCAAGTTCGAGAAGTATGTTTATTTTGGCAGTATAAAGTTCATGTAAATTGGGCTCTATCTCTATTGCTTTATCAAGTTCATTTAATGAAAGTTCTAAGGAATCGGGACTATTAATTCTGCCAAATATATATTCCCCATAACGCTCAGTTGCTGACATAGATAGCTGAATGGCAAGAGAATCTACACCTGTTTTGGTTTCACTTTGTGATTTCTCCGTATCACAAGCAGAAATCACAAATATGAATAAAAAAATAGTTAACGTAATTCTCATATCAGGATTAAAAGCCATATAACATAGTATTAGGCTAAGGAAGTTACATTAGTGTAAACGAAAAAAATGTAGAATAACACTCTAAATGCTAAACGCGTTAAATTTTTGATATCATAAGATAGCAAAACGCCAAGCTTAAACAAGGACTGAGCCAAAATTGTCAAACCCTTCTCTGTCTCTTCCCTTTGCTAAGGGAAGAGGACTTTCTAATTGGTTAAGATTTAGTTCGGTAGTCTCCCTCTCTGATCATAGGGAGGGAAAAAGGGTGGGTCATAAACAGGGAAAAATCCCAAGATATAGTTACAGCGTATGTAATTAGATCGGTATTAAAACCACCCGGCACCATCAATTCTGAATGGCCACGGAATAGATGAAAGCATGATCAGCAAACCAATGAGATAGAATACAGCAACACGCTTGAACTTGGTTATGCTTTCAGAAGCTCTTTTGGATAGTGAAAAACCTAAGGTTATTAAAACAATTGCTATAATCATCATTGAAAAGTGCTCTACAGTATAAAATCGGTAAACAGCACTTTCTAACGCTCCATCTGCAAAAGAAACCAACGGGCTGATAAAATACAGAGCTAATCCCAGAAGCATTTGAACATGTGTAAAGATCAAAGCAAAAAGAGCGGTTTTTTTATCAGATGGTGTAAATTCCCGCTTTCCGAACCAACCTGAGAATGACTTTACCAAAGCCAAAATGATGAGGACTAAAACAATCCATCGGTTTACAGAGTGCAGGTGAACTAAAATGTTATACATGATCTACTTATTTAAAGATTGAGCTCTTTTCGTGCTTTTTTTAAGATACGGTTAATTCGTCTTTTATTTACTCCCAAATCATAATAACCTTCTCTGCTGGAACTTTTTAAATGAACAAAAGTGAGATTTTTGTTTTCTTTGTCAGATTCAAAAATCAGTTCCGCATCATCAAGCCAACCAAAAACCGGAATTTTATAGACAGCAGATATGGACAGATTTTCTTCGTCTCTTTTGGTTTCGAGTTCGAAAGGATTTTCTTTGCTGATCGAATTTTTAAAAGCATTGAAAACAGATATAGAATCTTCTTCAAAAACCTGAGTTGTACGAATACAATTCGGTGAATCAGGGCATTCAGAGATTGGGTTTTCAGGTATTTCCATTTCAGCAGGTATTACTTTGAAGCTGTTTTCGCAAGCTGTGATCATAAAAATTAGAAAGACCACTGCAAAAACTTTAAACGTTTGACTCATTGTTTCAGTTTTTCTTCCAAAACCGATATTGTTTCTTCAAAGTTTGTGGTAATAGAAAAAAGATTTCTGTTGTTTGCTCTCACAAAATCCTGATCAATGGCATTTTCCACAAAAGTTGCAAGTCCATCAAAGTAACCAAATGCGTTTAGTAAAATGATTGGTTTATTATGGATGCCCAGTTGCCTCCAGGTCAGGATCTCAAAAAATTCGTCCAGCGTTCCGAATCCACCGGGAAGTACAAGAAAAGCGGAAGACTTTTTCTCCATAAGAGCTTTTCTGGTATGCATATCAGGAGTTTCAATGACTTCGGTAACTCCCGTGTGAACAACTTCCGCTCTTTTTAAAGCCGTTGGGATAATACCAATAACTTCACCGTTTTTTTCTAAAGCAGCATCGGCGATTAAACCCATCATACCAACTTTACCGCCACCATAAACCAATCCCCAATTGTGATCAGCTATAGCATTTCCGATTTTGTCAGCAAGCTCGATAATACGGGAATCTTCAGGCGTTCTGGATCCGCAATACACACATACTTTTAAACTCATGCGGTAGCAAACATTCGGGTTAATACGCCATTTAGTTTTTCAACAAAATAGTGCACATCTTCTTCAGTATTATTTTTGCCAAAACTTACACGAATGCTTGATTTAGCCAAATTATTTTCTAAACCAATTCCTGCAAGCACATGAGAGGGCTCTACTGCTCCTGAAGTACAAGCGGACCCGTTTGAAACACAAATACCATCGATATCAAGATTTAATAACAGCATTTCGCCATCAATATATTGACCGTCCGCGTTAGAAAAAGACAGATTCAGGACATGTGAAACTCCTGTTTCAGGATTTCCATTGATGGTGTAATCAATATCAAGTTCACTATCCATTTTTGAAAGAAGGAGCGAACGGAGCTTTTTGTAATGCGCAGTATTTTGATCCATTTCGTTAACTGCCAGTTCCAATGCTTTTGAGAAGCCAACTATTCCGGGAACGTTTAGCGTGCCGCCTCGTCTTCTGCGCTCTTGAGATCCACCTGTCATCCACGGCATCCATCGTGAACCATTTCTCACATACATAAGCCCCACGCCTTTAGGTCCATAGATTTTATGTCCGCTTCCGCTCATTAAGTCAATTCCGAGTTCGTTCACATCAACGGGAATTTTACCAATACTTTGAACGGCATCGGTATGAAATGGAATTTTATTTTCTTTGCAAAGAGCAGCAATTTCAGAAATATGATTTATACAACCGATCTCATTATTTACATGCATGATGCTTACGAGTGCTGTTTTATCTGAAATCTTCTCATTTACAGCATCGGCAGTTATAGTTCCGCATTTAATAGGTTTTGCAAAAAGATTTTTGAACCCCTTCATTTTTGACATTTCAATAGGGTGTAAAACGGCATGATGTTCAAGCTCAGAACTAATGATCTCATCTTTATCTCCGGCAAGTGCAAGTACTCCTTTGATCGCTGCGTTGTCGCTTTCAGTTCCTCCACTTGTAAAAATCACTTCTGATGGTTCTGCGCCAATAACGGAAGCAACGAATTCTCGAGCATCCTCGACGGCTACTTTAGCTCTTTGTCCCAAATGATGAGCAGAGTTAGCATTTCCAAAGTCATTTTTTAAAAAAGGTAGCATAGTTTCTAGCACCCTGTCATCCAAAGGGGTAGTAGCAGCGTTGTCGAAATAAACTGTTTTCATAGATTGAGTTGTAGTGCACAAAGTTGTGCTCTGAAAATATCCAAATTATGACTGAATATCACCCAATAAAAAAGCCTTCCGAAGAAGGCTTTTAAAGTTTAATAAAGATATAGGTTATTTGATGAGCATCAGTTTCTTTGTTTGAATGACATTTCCGGCCTTTAAACGGTAAATATACATTCCACTTGCTAATGAAGATGCATTCCAAGTTGCAAAATGAGAACCGGCGCTGTACTTCTGATTTACAAGTGTACTTACTTTTTGCCCAAGCATATTGTAGATAGTGAGTTCTACATTGGTGGCTTGTTTCAAACTAAAAGGAATAGTTGTAGAAGGGTTGAATGGATTTGGATAGTTTTGTCCAAGCTCTGTTCTATTCGGAATTTCCAAAATCGGATCATTATTGGATGTTAGGATCTGTTGAGCTAAGACTTCTCCGGTTTCGGCATTAATCAGAAATTCAGCACTTTCATCCGAAAACTCTTCAGTACTTTGATCTTGAGATCTTCGGGTGAATCGTACAGACCAAGTTACCAAGGAACTATCGACGCCGTCCGGGTATAGCCAGAAACGGTTACCGGCCTGAACTTCAATATCAAGTCGCACTAAATCGAAGTTAGACCCTAGATTATTTCTGAAGTCTTGTGCACCATTTGCGTCTGCAATAGCAACAGCAGAATCACTATCAATGATAGTTTCTGAAATGATTTCCAGATCAGCATATGAAACTCCTTCAGGAAGTGTGCTTGAATCGTTTCCTAAAAAGAAAGCTTCGCCACTTGCGTCAACGCCTATTGGTGTTTCCTGATCTTTTGATTTTGAATAGAAAAGGTATTCAACAAAGAAAAACTTTCCTTCTTGTATATCTGTATTTGAATCTTCACTGCTTTGGGCTTTGTTTTGTTGATCTAATTCCGGATCAACGAATATGTTTCCTCTGGCATCAATCAGATACAGTTTATTGTCATCATGGACTTGAATCGCTAAGGTATCGGCAGCAGCTCTGCCATCCAATGCAGTAAATGGTTCATCTTCTTCGAGATTAGAACCAAGGAAAGAGCCATCCTCGAAATCAATAAATACTTCAAAATCTCTGAATTCAGAATTGAAGTTTTGTTCATTGAAAGTCTCTTTGGAATATATTACAACCCAAACACCTCCACCTCCGTCCGGTGTAATACCCTCGGGAAGTAAGGAAGGAGCATTAATTGCTACATACTCTACATCAAGGAAATCAATATCACCTTGTCTGAATTCATTTCCTCCGTTTTCTTCGGCATTAGCTGCTGCTAAATCTGAATCAAAAAAGGTTGAAGCAAGAGGGGAGAGGTCATCAAAAGATGTACCTTCCTGGAATTCTAATTCTTCCAAAAATTCCTGTGTATCCACGGTATCAATTATGCCAACACCAAATGGATTTACGGAAAATGCGAGCGCTGTTTCAGATGTAGAATTGTAATAAAGTAATCCCCAGTCTTCTCCTGTTCCGGTTGGTGTAGAATCTTCACTCTGTAATTTAAAATAAGATTGGCCAATTTTTTTGGGACCGTTATCTTCATTCGTTGAATCAGGAAATTGATCATATTCAATCAGAGTTTCTTCCGAAAACATAAAATAAAGAGCCAGTTCAGAATCCAACTCAGCAGCAGCAGCATTAGCTATTGAAACAGCTTTGCCGGCAGTAATTGGAGCAAATGGTTTAAAGACAATGTCTATACCTGTAAGATTAGATCCCGATATAGTAATCGAATTTAAAGAACCATCATCTTCAGGATCAAAAATACCAATTGCAGATGGTGTGTCATCAAAACCGTCTTTTATTAGGTTTATAGCCAATGGGAAGTACACTCCATCCCGGACACCTTCAAGTGTATAAGTGCCTGTAGTTGTGTCAGCCAAAATCGCTTTTGCAATAGTGAAGTCAGGACCCTCATTGCCTTCTACCTCATCATCTCCATTTTCGTTAAATGGGTTAGATGTAAACAAAGCAACCATCACTCCGTCAAATTGATTGGTAGATACTTGCTTACCTGCTGGTTCATCTTCTGAGGAAATTGTCCCTGAAACCGTTTGAGGGCCGTTGGAAGCTGATGTGCTGTAATTAAAAACATAAGGACGTTCAAGCTTGCCACCCGCAGTATTCTCTGCTTTACTTACGATCCATGTAAAGTCGGTTTCATCCTCGTGAACCGCTTTAAAGTTTAAAGTTCTCCCAACATCAGAAGCAGTTACTTCCAGTATATCAATTGATTCAAATGGGAAAGTGAGAATCTCAATTCCATCCCCAAAAGGATCAAATTCATCCATTCTTACCGGAGCATCAAAAGTAATACTTATAGTCGTTGTATCGGTGATAGCAACAGCTCCGTCAATTGGAGAGCTGCTTACTACATTAAATGAAGGTCCATCCGTAAGTTCATTTCCGGCTTTATATAAAATTTCACCGGTTTCACTGTCAATATAGAAAACCAAAGAATCTTGCTGAAAGCTATCATGTTCAAAGGATTGTTTGAATGGGAAATTAAAAGACTCTGCACGATATTGAACTCTCCAAAAAGTTGGGGCTGCAGGAGAATTATCAAGAGGGTATTCCCAATATGCGTGAGCAATCAAAAATTCTACACTTGCAAAATTAGCGTTGCCATATTCTTGTCGGAATTGCATTCCTCCATTCATTTCTGCAATTGCAGCAGCTGAGTCACTATCAATAAATTCCTCTGGAAGTACATTTAGTGTGCTGAGCTCAACAGGAATCTCTACGTCTTCTGGCCCAACAGTCTCAATTAATTGCGCTCCAAACGGAGATACTCCAATCAAATGAAGTGAATCCAAAGTTGAATTATAAAAGAACATGCTCCAGATTATACTGGTACCATTTTCCGGATTAAAGAATGGGGCTTGGTGGTCGTTCATAGAAGCAACAAAAGGAAGTCCTTTAAACAAGCGTTTATGTTGCTCTTCGAAAGACTCGAATGTAAGTGGGATTTCGGTAAAACCTGCAGCAACATCCACATCGCTACCAAAACCCAGACTGGAAGTTCGGTTTATGGCTTCACCAAAAGTAAAAGGAATGAATTCGAGTTTTCTCAAATCAATATTGTTTAAGGTATCATTTGGTGCATTACCGGAATTAACTTTTAGCGTATCAAAGGTAAAGTCTTCATTCGGATCATAAATATAGATTTCAGGAAATCCTTCTATTTCCTGATCTGAAGTAAAAATATTTAGTCCGTAAGGAAAAAAATCACCTTCTCTAACCCCGGAAATAGAATATTCTCCGGATACAGGATCAACAAAAGCAATATGAGAAACAGAAAGGGGATCGGTTTCGTCTTCGGGTTCTTCATCTTCATATTCGTCAAAATCTAGGCCAAGATTTAAATTTTCCTCGCTTAATAATACTGTTAAGCCATTTAGATGAGAAGTACTTGACCTAGCTCTTAATTTTGCCATTTCTTCTTGAGTAAGCGCCCCATTAATTATAAATTCACCAGCATTGGCGCTGGTGGTGAATCGAAATAAATAAGGTTCTGCAAGTTTATCTTCATCAACAGCAGTTGCATTTAGAACAAGGAAAGTGAAGTCTGCATTTTCTGCAAAGTTGGCATCAAATATAATAGATAGAGAATCGTCACTAAGTCGAAGCTGTCCTATTTCGACAGAATCAAAAGGGAGAACTAAAAAAGGAACAACTAATCCGTCCACGAAGGAACTATCGCTTAAATCAATCTTCTTATTAAAAGTTATTTTGATTGAATCCTGATCAACATTAACTGCATTATTCGCAGGAGATGTCTCTGTAACTAGCAGGCTCTGAGCGGCAAGACCAGGCATCAATACACCAACAAATAAAAACACTTGTAACAGTTTCTTCATATATACTCCATTATTATGATTGATTTACTAAAATAAAAGACAAAGAACATTTCAACTGTGTATTTTACTTTACAGTACCAACTGATGAGTAAAGTGTACGATTGAGTTATTAAGCTTTATTTAATCAAATAAGACAGTTAAAAACAACATTCCTTACAAAAAAAATGACAAAACTTACCCTTACCGACCTTCAAGTAAAAGATAAGAAAGTACTTATGCGCGTTGACTTTAACGTGCCTATAAAGGATGGAGTAATCACAGATGACAACCGAATAGTAGAGGCGCTCCCCTCCATAAATTATGTAATCGAAAATGGAGGATTGTTAATACTTACCAGTCATCTTGGGCGGCCAAAAGGAGAGTTTGATGAAGAGTTCTCATTGAAATCAGTAGCTGAACATCTAAAAGGTTTAGTGGATACCAAAGTTCATTTTGCTTCAGATTGTATAGGAGAAGAAGCAAACAAGGCAATAGAACAAGCAGAATTTGGGGAAATAGTTTTGCTCGAGAATGTACGTTTTCATGCTGAAGAAACTGAGAACGAAGAGATTTTCAGTGGCCAACTTGCCTCTCATGCAGATTTATTTGTGAATGATGCTTTTGGCAGTTCACACAGAGCTCATGCATCTGTTGCAGGAGTAACAAAATTTATGGAGCAATCGGCATCAGGATTTTTACTTGAGAAAGAGATCAAATATTTAAGCGAAACTGTAAACAATCCGGACCGACCGTTTGTAGCTATCTTGGGCGGGGCTAAAGTGTCTGATAAAATAGGAGTAATAGAGAATCTGCTAAACAAAGTAGACACAATTATTATTGGGGGAGGAATGACCTACACGTTTTTTAAAGCCAAAGGTTTGCCGATTGGAAATTCATTGCTTGAAGAAGATAAAGTTGATTTGGCTAAAGAACTCATCCTGAAAGCGGAAAAAGCAGGGGTAAAATTAATGCTCCCTTTAGATTCTGTGGTGGCAAAAGAATTTAGCAACGACGCTGAATACGAAGTTGTAGATGAAGATGGTATTGAAGACGGATGGATGGCGTTAGATATTGGCCCTCAATCCGCCATTGCCTTTGGAAATGTGATCAAAATGGCGAAAACGGTTCTTTGGAACGGCCCCATGGGTGTTTTTGAAATGAGTAATTTCGCAGACGGTACTTTTGCCGTAGCAGAAGCTTTGGCTGAAGCCACTAAGTTTGGTGCTACAACCATTATTGGAGGAGGAGATTCTGCTGCAGCTATAAAGAAATCAGGTTTAAGCGATCAGGTTTCTCATGTTTCTACCGGTGGAGGGGCTAGCCTGGAATTTCTGGAAGGTAAAAACTTACCGGGTGTTAGTTCTTTAACGGATAAATAGTATCTTTACTTAGACTAATATTATTGAATTTAAGATGTATGTTTAGAATACTATTTGTTTTCGTTATATCATTTATTTGTAGCACAATTCTGTCATCACAGCCTAAGAAGTTTGGAAAAGTTTCCAAAGAAAATTTGAATTTATCTTTTAGCAAAGCAGATTCAAATTCTAATGCTGTGGTTTTGTTTGATTTTGCAAAGTACTCCATTCAAAAAGAGTTTAAATACTTGGTAGAGCGTCACAAGAGAATCAAGATCTTATCCTCAAGAGGAATTGATCATGCTACATATGAAATCTTTTACAACCCTACCAAATACGATCAAGACCTAGAAAAGGTAGAAGCTTATACGTTCAATCTTAATTCTAAGAATAAAGTCGAAAAAAAGAAGCTGGATAAAGATGATATTTTTTATGAGGATAATTATGGAGGATGGAAAGTAGTAAGGTTTACAATGCCTGATGCTAAAGAAGGAAGTATTATTGACATCCGATACGAAATAGAATTAGGTAGTGCAGGTCAATTACCGAATTGGTATTTCGATAGCGAGCTACCTGTTAAATGGAGTGAACTTGTAGTAGAAATACCAACATTTCATAGATTTGATTTAATTTCAAGAGTAAACAAAAGACCTGACATAGCTGAGATAGAGGATAAAATGGTTGGTATAAAGTATAAATACCAATCTAATAGTTCCACTTCTTATGGAAGTGGTGGAGGTCAAGATTTAAGAATGGATGCTCCCGCTCAAAGGTTCAGATGGGTTATGAAGGATAATCCGGCTCTTCTTTATGAACCCTATGTAAGCTCTTTGGAAAACTATCGGTCATATATCTTCCTGCAATTCAAAGGAGTTGAAATTCCAAATTACAACATTAAGACTGAATACAATAAAAGCTGGGAAAAGATAGCAAAAGATCTAATGGATGATGAGGAATACGGAAAACAAATTGTTAGTGAGAGATGGTCACAAAAACTAGCAGAAGATCTAACCGATCCGAATTCGACAAGTTCTTCTAAATTAAAAACTATTTATCAATACGTAAATTCGTTTAGTTGGAACGGTTCAAATAACATTTATACAAATAAGGATTTGAGGAAAGTTAACGAAGATAAAACAGGTAGTTCAGCTGAATTAAATCTACTTTTGATCAAATTACTTAGAGAACTTGGTTTTATCGCTGATCCTATACTGCTAAGTACAAGGGATAATGGTCGCATATTGAAGAACTATATTTTACCAGATCAATTTAACAAGACAATAGTTTCTGTAATATTAGACAATCAAGAGATTTATTTAGATGCTGTAAATAATACAAAATTTGGTATTCTGCCAATATCTGATTTGAACGGTACAGCATTGAGGATAGGTGAATTTAATACTGATTGGGTAGACCTGAATAGTAAAGAATTTAGCACCACAAAAGTAAAAATTGAATCTGAATTAAGTCCAAGCGGTGATATAACAGGAAACTTAAATATCGATTCAGAGGCTTACGATGCTGTTAGGTATACTACCACCATTCAGCAAGATACCTTGGCTTTTTTTCAGGATTTTATCCCTGGCCACTCAAAAAAGTTAAGTGTTCAAACAAACGCTATTGAAGAAGGAGATTATTTGGAACCTCGGTTAACGATTTCAGCTTCTTATTCATTGAATAATTTAAATGTAGAAAATGACAGCTTAGAAACAATATTTCTTAACCCTTCGGGATTCGATTTCCTTAATTTAGAGCAACTAGAAAGTAATAAAAGGAGATTACCTATTGAGTTCCCTTACAGAGCTAATCGAGCTATTGAATATAAAGTTAAAATTCCTGATGGTTATTTTGTAGATGAAGTTCCGGAAGATAAAACCATTGTAGTTCCAGGTGAGCCATTTAATTACACAGAATCTTATATTGTAAGAGACAATGTACTTACGATTGAAAGAAATTTTATTGCTCTGAAAACAGATTTTAAAGCTGAAGATCATTCAAAGATCAGTTCTATACTTTCTGCTGTAAACACCCCTTCAAAAACAATAGTTATAAAAAAGAGTGGGAAGTAAAGTAAATATCTGGATCTGGTTATTTTGTTTAACAATTGTCCTTGGTTGTACATCTCGTCAACAAATCATCCAAAAGAAATCAGGCTATTATTTAAAATTAAATGATGTAATACAAAACACAGATGACCAAAATTATCTGGTTACTGAATTTAATACTCAAGTTCGGATATTTCCAAATAAAACAGCTAAGAAGTATGTTTCAAAAGAGTTTGTTGTCTTTAATGAATCAGGTCGTGCTGAGACAGAACTAGTTCTTTATTATGACTCTTTTATAAAAGTGAGTAGAATAAAAGGAGCAATTTATTCTATAAAAGGAGTTAAAATCAAAGATCTGGATTCGGAAGATATAAGTGACTTTCCAATATCAAGATCTGCATCCTCATTTGGAGAAAGTAGGGTTAAATTAGTTTCTTTAAATCATAATACATACCCATATATTATTGAATACCAATATGAAGAAACCAGCTCTAACTTATTAATTAAAACCAACTGGAGCCCTAGACAAAATAGGGAAATGGTTTATAACGCAGGCTTAGAAGTTGCTTTTCCGGAAGATGTAACGGTTAATATAAAAGATCTTACCAAGGGAGCTACAAGATCAGAGTCGATTAGAAATGGAATTGTTACTACCAGTTGGAATATCCAGAATTTAAGGTCAAATCAAGCAGACACTGATGAACTGAACAAGGTGATAATCCAGCCTGTCAATTTTAAGATTGAAGATAGTGAAGGGAGCTTCAAAACATGGGAAAGTTTTGGTCAATGGTATTACAAACTTAATGAAGGCAGACAAGAGCTTAGCCCGGATACAAAATCTGAATTAGATGATTTACTTGAAGGGATTACATCAAATGAAGAAAAAGCAAAAATCATATATAACTACCTGCAGCGCAATACAAGATATATTAGCATACAATTAGGTATTGGAGGTTGGCAGACTTTTCCAGCTAGTTTCGTAGAAAATAAAGGATATGGTGATTGCAAAGCCTTAACCAATTTTGCTTTTTCGATGTTTGATTATGCAGACATCAAAGCTTACCCGGTACTAATAAATAATGGAATTGATGCTGAGCATGTGGTTGAAGATTTTCCAAGTCAACAATTTAATCATGTAGTTTTATTTTTACCCCATAAAGAGAGTAATATTTGGTTAGAATGCACAAGTCAGATTTTGCCGTTTAACTATTTAACGTTATCGAATTCCGGTAGAAGAGGTTTGTTGATTACCGAAGAGGGCGGTGAACTGATCGATACACCGGATTATAACGAAAAAGTAAACTACTCTATAGCTTGGAACAGAGTAACACCGATACCTGGAAATGAAACAAAAATTTCGAGATCAACTACCACTGATGGTTTTTACATGGAGGATTACTTATTCGGACTTTATGATAAAACTAAAGCACAGAGAGCAAACTGGTTAGACAGATACTACAGTTTAGATCTGACAAAATATTCTGAGATCAATAGTTCTGATATTGATAATAAGGAAAGACCGGTAAAAGTGTTTTTCGATGTAATGGTTAAAGACTTTTTCAAAGAGTCAGGAAAAAGAATGTTCATACCGGTACATCAGTTTAAAAAAGAGTTTCACGAAAGTACAAATGATTTCTTCGGTTATAGCAAACCTTTGTTTTCTTTTTCTGAAGTTGATTCAACATATTTAGTAATACCGGAAGGGTATTCTATAGAATTTCTTCCATCAAGTTTAAATAGAGAATATAACTTTGGTAAGTATTTACTATCTGTTCAAAAAGATACTGATGAAACCCAGGATCAGCTTTTAATAATTCGAGAGTTTCAAATAAAGGATAATGTGATTAATAAAGAAGATGTGTCTAATTCTGAATTAGAAAGTTTTTTAAACTTCGTAAATTCTAGTGATAAACAAGAAGTTGTTTTGATTAATAATGATTAGCACAATCTTATAAAAATGCTAATCTGATTTCAGTATCATTCATATCCAAGCTTATATAACATTACTAATATCGAGGATTAACTTGAGATTTCTGGAAGGTAAAAACTTACCGGGTGTTAGTTCTTTAACGGATAAATAGTATCTTCGTAAGAATCTAATTTTATTGATATACATGATATTTAAAAGCATAAATAAAACTCAGTTAATAATATTATTAAGCAGTTTTGTTATTTTTGTTAACTCACAAAAAAGCATTGCACAAGTAGCTTATACGGCTGTGCCTTTTTTAGAAACAGTACTGGATGTGCGTATGCAAGCGCTGGGTAATTCTTTTGTTTCATTTTATGGAAATGAAGGAGCTTATGAAATAAATCCTGCCAGTATTATAAATACCGATGATCTGAGTTTTAATTTTACAAAGAGAGAATGGAATCTTTTTTCCGGGAACACTCCACATAAATATTATCAATATGGAATACAATCTGGAATCGAAAAATGGGGAATTTCATACCGAGGAAGGTATGTAGATTATGCTGAAAACTCTTTTGGTTCAAGCGAAGAAATGGAGTATTACCACAATCTTTCTGCTTCCTACAATAATGAAAAAAATCTAAGAATTGGCTTAGGATTAAATTATATATACAGTTATTCTGGAGAGTTATTTAAAGAAACAGGTGAAAGTTTGGGAGACTTTGATGCAAATGCATTAAGTGTTGATATTGGGTTTGCTTATGAAAGGGCTATTGAGCCAAAAAATGACTGGACGTTTACTCCTTCCATTGGTTCATCATTGTCTGATTTTGGTACATTAGTTAAATATTCGGGCCAAGAGGAAGGCGATCCACTTCCAATGAGGTTTAGAACAGGGATGGGGTTAACTACAGATTTTGCCCACGACTGGAATGGATTCCAGTTGTTCAGAGGCGATGTAGCTTTTGCAATATCAAAGTTTTTAATTGCTATTGAGAGAGATGAAAATGGGGATTTCCAAAAATTCGGACCTTTCGAAACGTTAGTTAAAGCCTGGGGTTCTTTTGAAGCAGTTGATCCAAATACCGGGAGATCAAAAGAATACAGTCTTGGAGAGCAGCTGATATTTCATTCGGGTTTGGAGTTAAATTTTTTAGAGTCTTTTTCCTTTAGACTAGGTTATCAAAACGGGCAGGAATTAAACAGTTTTTATTCAATCAGGTCTGTTGGTTTTGGGATAGATCTGTATTACATCGCTTTGGATTATGTAAACAGTGTGCAATACGATGAAGACTATGAAAATATTGACACTCCTATAAACGGAGAGTTTCTTCAGGTAACAGGAAGAATTCCCTTAGATGGAAAAAGCCCGAAGTCTTTACTCAGGCTTTTGTTTTAGAATTGATCCCAAATCAGATCTTATTTCCCGAAAATATTATTCAGGAATTCCGCCATTCTGTAACCTGAAAGAGCTATTCTCTTTTGAGCGATTTCATAGGCCATTTCCTTGTACTTGGCAGGAGGTTGCTGATTTTGGTTCAGATATTCCGGATACAGATTATTCATGGTGATCTGCTTGCCTTCGTTATTCCACTTAGTAGAATTTTGAAGTTCAATCAATCCATTAAATTCTGACTGAGGATGTTTCTTTTCGATCATCTCGGCGTTAGCTAAATAATAATCGAAGTCATCAACTCCGTCTGCTTTTGGGTTAGCAACATCAATAATTCCATCCCAGTAAGTGTGAAGGTTCCAAGGCCAACTATCGCTTAACTCGAAACTATTTCCACCACGATCACCATCCGGAGTTTCATCAGTAATTCTTGAAGTATTATGAAGAGGCATATGAATATCTCCAACCAAATGCAGAATCCATGCGATCTGAACTGCTTTATCACCATTTGAAACTCTTGAATCGCCCAGCGTTTCTCTGAAATGAGTAATTCGTTCTACAATATGTTCATCATCTACAAAACCTTCCGCATCAACCGGACCTTCATCCGTTTGTTTCCAGTATGTACCAACATAATGCCAAGGACCTTTATGATATTTATCATAGCGAGTTTTTTCGTCTCTATCGCGAACTATATCAGGCCAGTAAGCAGCATTCATGAAGTAATATTTATCTGCATGTTCGCTGTCTTTGTCATAGAGATCCATGAGGTCAGAATCTTCCGGAGCTTGCTTTAGAATATTCATAATATTCGTTTTTGCAGATGAGCTAAGATTTTCCCACGCAATCGCTGCAATTACCCGGTGTCCGGTAGAATTCCAGGAAATCGCTGAAGTTGGATTAATAGTAAGCGAAAACAGGAAAGAAAATATAAAGGTGGATGCTATGAACTTCTTCATAAATGGTATTTAATTTTTGTTTTGATACTAAGGATACGAAACAACCATTTCCAAAACATTAAAAGAGCAGAAAAATTATATAAAAAAGCTCCTTTTGAATAAAAGAAGCTTTTAAAAAGTTTGAGTATAATGATCCATTTTACATTGCCTTCATTTCAGCGAGAACTTCCATCATTTGGAAGGTATGTCGCTGACTATGAGCACTCATTATTAACATAATTTGGTATACATCAACCTTTCCTATTGGGATTGTTACTGAATAACCTCGAAGATCGGCATCAGTTGAGCTTATAAATTGAACAAGTTGACTTCTGGATTTTTCCAATTCTGCAAGCATTTTTGCTTTACTGTCCCATTTTCCGGAAGGTTCAAAAGGAGCAGCGGTTTGTACCTTTGTACCCCTGTTTGCAAGCATACCAATAAGAATACCATCTTTACCTGAAAAATCTTCATCGGTTTTGGCATCAGCATTAGTTAGTGTTCCTTGTGCCATACCAAAAAAAGCAGTTTCAGTTAATAATATATGTTCTAAGGCATTAGAAACAGACCATCCGCCATTCTTAGGTTTGTAATTAAAGGATTCTTTAGGAAGATTTTGTACAGTTTCAACAATGTTTGCATGAGTTGCTTCCAGATAGTTTATAGCAAAATCTCTTTCTGCCTGTGATAACTGAGCCATTGCCGGAATGGCAAAAATTCCTATTAAAAGTGGTAATATTATTTTTTTCATATTTAAAAAATTGGTTGATACTTACTTAAGTAACAATTTACAATACTAAAAGGGGACAAATAAAAAAAAGAGACGTATCAGGCCTCTTTCTTTGGGGTACAATAAGTTGGAGAAAATTCTAATTCGTTGGGAACCACACATAACTTCCACTTTTATTGATATAGCCATATCGGTCTTCAAACTCGTCATCAATAGGAATTACAATAGTAACTCTTGCCAAACCATTATAAAAAGCATCAACTTCATCAAATTTTGCAGAAGATATTTGATTTCCTGATTTATCGATAAAAGTCCATTTATCATCAATTTTAACAGCTGCTCTATCTTCATTAAAAGTCTCAACTTCATCAAATTGTTCTTCAATAACTGAACTACCGTTTTTATCTACATAACCAAACTGGTTGGTAGAACTTCTAGCAGGAGCCAGTCCGTTTCCAAAATCGCCAACAGAGATAAATTGCGGAGAAATAACAACAGATCCGGAATTATCTATGAACCCCCATTTGTCACTTATTTTAACAGCAGCAAGTTTATCAGAAAATGGTCTGGCTTCTGGATATTTCAATTCTATAACCGTATTCCCTTTTTGATCAATATATCCGAATAAGTCATCATCATTTACCAATGCTCGACCATTACTGAAGGTGTTATTTTCTACAAAATCCATATCATCAGGAAGAGAAACGGATTCTATACGAATTCCATTTTTGTCGATGTAATAATATTCAGAATAATCGATGCTTCGTACAAATGCCCGACCTGAAGAGAAAGGATAAGCGCTTCTGAATCTTGGATTCACAGCAAAATTTCCCTTCTTATTAATGTATCCCCATCGGTCGTCAATACGAACGGCGGCAAGACCATCATTGAAATTTTCAATACTTTGAAAATCACCTTCGATTTCAAAATCTCCATTTTCGTTGATGTATTTCCAGCTCCAACGATATCGAACTCGAGCCAGACCATCACTGAACACATCCGCATTTTGAAACTGTGGTTCAATTTTAACGCTTCCGTTTTTGTCGATGTATCCCCACTCACCATCCAGTAAAATCGGATATAACTCTATCGGATTATCATTTTCTTCATTGCCCGAAATTGAATCAACTACATTACAAGAAGCAGTTGCGATAAGAAGCAGGAAGAGAGTTGTTATTAACTTTGATTTCATTGTCATAGCCTGTTATTTAGTTGGAAACCAGATGTAGTCGCCTTTTTTGTTAATGTATCCGTAGGTAGTATTTTCGTCTGTGCCTTCCTGAACACGAGCAATTCCGTTCGTAAAGCTTTCCGCATTTTCAAACGGTTCATTTATCACAATTTTTCCCGAGTTTTTGCTGATGAAAAACCAGTAGCTGCTTACCTGAACTGCAGCCATATTTTCTGAAAAAGCTTTTACTTCTCTGAATTGTGCAGGAATAATGAATGCTCCGGATTTATTGATAAACCCAACATAGCCATCGTCATTTATCCAGGCTCTTCCTTGCGAAAACGTTCCGGCATCATCGTATTTTGGAGTAATTACCGGACTTCCCGATTTGTCGATATATCCCCAGCCGTCTACAGTTTGAATGGGAGCAAGGCCATCTTTGAACTGGCCGGCATCGGTAATTTGAAAAGAAGGATCTAATTTGGTTGTTCCTTCTTCATTGACATAAACCCAGCCATTAAAAGTCTCAACAGCAGCTAATCCGTCAGAAAAAGCTCTTGCGTCACTGAATGTAGGTTCTATGGCGATATTTCCCGAACTATTTACATAGCCCCACAAGCCGTCCGTTCGAACGGCTGCCAGGCCTTCCGAGAATTTTGCAGCGAAATCAAATTGAGGTTCTACAATAAATTCACCTGTTCCATCAACAAAACCATATTGACCTGCAGGTAGTTGTGCGGGTGCCAATCCATCTTCAAAATCTCCAAGAGTTGAGAAAGTAGGAGCAAGAGAAACCTTTACAGGATCTGCTGAAACAATTCCCCAAAGTGTTCCTGTTCTTACAGCTGCATATCCATCAGACATGTCTCGGGCTTCATCAAAACGTGGGCTTAGAACCATTTTCCCTTTTTGATTTATATATCCCCATTTACCATTCAATAATACAGGATGAAGGGTGGACTCTGTTTTGTCATCATCATTTCCGGTAATGCCGTCAATTACATTACAACCCGATAAAAAGAATAATGTAATACACGAGGAAATAAGGAGTAGTAGTTTTAGCTTTTTCATGAGTTCTTAGTTATTTAATTAAAGTCATCTTTTTGGAAAGCATGCCGTCACGGGTTTGTAGACGATACAAATACACGCCACTAGCCAGAGCTGTTGCATCAAATACAATTTTATGTTGTCCTGATGAAAGGCGCTTATTTACCAAGGTGGATACAAGCTGTCCGCGAATATCAAATACCTGAAGCCGAACATCTCCCGATTTGGCTAATTTGAAGCCGATCGTTGTAGCCGGATTAAAAGGATTAGGATAGTTTTGTTCTAAACGAAATGAATCGGGTGTGGAATCAGGAGTGTTTTCGTTGGAAACAGCCAAAGAATCTACAAAATCGATTTTATCAAAATTGCCACTTAGAACAGTTTCAGTTTCAAGATCTTCCAACTGGAACCAATCTTTTAAAATAGAACTGTAAATGGACCTGTAATCAGTTGAATATACTGGGTCGCCCTGATTATCCAGTTCTGTTAAACTGGCGTGTTCTCCATAAATTCCCGGATTGATCGGACCAAAGGCCATCACCGGAGCAGAAGAGCCGTGATCGGTTCCGTTAGAACTATTTTCATCCAGTGTTCTTCCGAATTCGGAGAAAGTCATTGTAAGTGCTCTTTGATCTAGATTGTCGGTTTCCAGATCTGCATAAAATGCGTTTACTGATTCTGCAATATCTTCCAGAAGATTGGCATGACCACCTTGCGTTCCTCCTTGATTATTATGTGTATCAAATCCACCTTTTGAAACCAGAAAAACTTTCGTTTGTAATCCGCCGCGAATTAATCTGGCAACTACGGATAAGCTTTTGGCAAGTCCTGAGTTAGGATACTCAGCAAAATTTTTGGCACTATCAGCTGCATTTTGAATGGATTCCAGGTAACGGAATGATGAGTTTGCAATTTTTCGTGCAAAAGAAAGCGATCTGCCAAATTCATTAACAGGCACATTTTCATCGTCATAAAAACCACCTTGCTCTAAGAATTGTTGAAACTGTGTAGCTCCTCCAAAAGTAACTCCAAGATTACCAAACTCACTTTGAAAGAGTGTAGCAGAACCACCAATCCGAACTCCTAGTGGAAATTCAGGAGGGTTTACAATAAAATCAGGATTGTCTTCAACCAGATATCTACCTGCCCAGCCAGAAGTACTGTTTTGCGAAGACCCACTTCCTGTGGTCCAAATATCGGTAGCTCTTGCGTGGGAACGATTAGTGTCATCATATCCAACATTATTGATCACTGCCAATTTTCCATCACCCCAAAAAGATTCAATAGCACTCATGGCCGGATGAATTCCGATATCGTCGTTAAGTTGAATAGATTGTTGTTTTGTAATAGCAATGGTTGGACGTTTTTGATAATAAATATCGTTTGTAACCGGAATAACAGTGTTCAGTCCGTCATTTCCTCCGCCAAGTTGGATCAGTATTAATGCTCGATTATTATTTGCGGCCACAAGGCGATTCAGAAATTTAGATCTGGCCATAGCATTTACAGGCATTCCGCCAAGCATCATACCCGAACCTAGCGCTCCAATTCCAAGGCTTGCCAGAAAGCTTTTTCTTGTCCAATTATGATGATCATGTTCATGAGCTTCTCCGTGTTCCAGTTTACTTCCGTGTCTCTTTTTTTGATGGTGATTATCACACATAGTTAGGTCTCTTGAAATTGAAAATTAGATAAGCTGGTACGCCGGTAATTGTTGTAAATAGGAAATGTATTGCCGCACATTTTCTGCAAATGTATCCTGATAAAACAAGTTTCCTTGATTATCTGAATTAGCTGTAAATTCATACCAGGGAGTACTTCCAAGTAATATTTTAGTAAGATGAATTTTATAAGTCGGCATCCCTGAGGTATCTGGAGCCAATGCAGGATCGCCTGCAAAATCTTCATCAACAATTCGAACCCCAACTCTATCTAATGGAACTGAAAGTAAGTGTTCCGCAATATCTTCGGCTACAGAAAAAGGGTTAGAAGGATCAGAAATTTTCTCTGTCAATCTGATGGGTTCATATAAGGAACCTGCATTGTCAAAACCGTAAAGGAAGTCTGAAAGATTGTCCCATCTCGAGGGCAGTAAATTCGTATTAAGCCAAGTGTAATGCCCGGGAGTTCCGTCAGAATCAGGAGGATTATAACCCGACCAACCGAACACTGTATCAGGTCGTAAAAGCTCTTCATTCAGCTCTTGCATTCGCTGACGGATAAATTCTTTGATCTCGTTGTTTGGAGTTATCTCCAATTGTCGAAGGAAGCCCATAAATACTTCTATTGGGCTTTTTATTCTGCATCCAATAAATCGCTCATTATAAAAATGAGCACTTGAAAGCAATTTTTTAAGTACTGCTCCTATGTCAAAATTTTGCTGAACACAATAATCAGCAAGTTCATTAACAATTGTTGAGTCAGGTTCTGCACTCACAAAAAAAACATAGATTTTGTTACAAATAAACCAAGCCACTTCATTTTCTTTCTCACTGAAAATTAAGTCGACAACTCCGTCCAAATCGAAATTTTCTGAAACACCAAATATTGTTTTCGAAGTAGAATCGTGTCTGCTTTCATCGAAAAAACTAGAAAGATTTGAATCATTTACTCTCCAACCTGTAACGGCTCGCGCTACCGCTGCTACATCAGGTTCTGTATAGTTAGGATTTCCATTTTTATCCTCGGTTCCAAGTGTAAAAAGCTCTTTTAATTCACGGGCAAAATCTTCGT
>Ga0189291_100310_pt1 | contig 23278 bp, 23 predicted proteins | sample UW1redminimetaG_FD_130331 | JGI IMG/M metagenome (GOLD analysis project Ga0189291, IMG submission 130331) | Marine microbial communities from the Costa Rica Dome - UW179B-red mini metaG | ecosystem: Environmental > Aquatic > Marine > Oceanic > Photic zone | place: Costa Rica: the Eastern Pacific... | reverse complement strand
TTGGGATAGTGGCTGCCTTTGAAGTTAATCGTCACGATCTGATACCCGCCCGCCAATTCAAAAGGCGGTGCCTATCACAGCTTGGCAAGCAGGCCCATATTCCAAAAAGTTTGCGACAGAACCCACCTTCCGCTCCATTGAGCTGTGTTCCCGCGCGATTGGTCAGACCGATCGCGCTACCGTTGGAAAAATAGACAATCAGATATTGCCCAAGGCAATCTTTACGCACAACGTAGCTCGTGTTGACCCAATGCATGGTCTAGCCTGCATCTACTGCGGCTTTGATCTCGTTGATGTTCATCAGGTTCTCCTCGGGTGGCACAAAAATGCCTCTAAGACAGCAAAGTTTTGGAGGCGGTGAAATTCGCAATAAAGCGCAGGTAGGATGGTGTTTTCAGCAGGGGGCCGTACGCGCATCCATCCAATCGTTGAAGCCGAGAACAGTTTTTCTGGTGGTAACCTCGGCAATCCAATCCGCACGCGGATCGCTGCCAAGTTCGACTTACGCCAAGTCAATATGCCCATTGGCCATCCAGCCTTCAGGTTGGATGCGGCGAAACCAATCCGCCATGCTCGGAATGCGGCCCTGACAGTCTTCTTTCACGTGCTGCTCTCCGATCCAACGGACGGGAATTGAACGCCCTGCAGAATTCGTGATGGTTAGATCGAAGACCCGCTCCGCCTCAAAGATGCCCTGCGTGTGATGCCGCAACGCGCGGTGTGTGAACAACGCCATATGCGCCTTGGAGGCATCAAACAAATCATGAATGGCTTGATAGTCGGAAGGGTCGCCGCCGAATTTTCGCGCCGAGCTTTCGGCGTGATGCAGGGGATGCGCCATATCAAAGCCCCTCGTGATAGCTGTGGGTGCTTTCGACAAAGCGGTCAGGATGATCGAGGTCGATGCTGTCGTTGGAGAGGTCCCAAGTCAACGTGCCATAACCACCGTCGTTGTTCTCAAAACCCGGATGCTGCTGATAGGCAAATGCCCAAGCAAACTCGTCTAGCTGGCTGGAGAGTTCAGACGGCAGCACAGTGCCACTCGGCTGCAGCGTGATGTCCTCAACATTGCCTGAATCGCCGTAGCCTTCGTATTCTGCGGTCACCTCAATGACGCCGAGTGCGCGCAGCTGCACGAGCAGCGCAGCGCGGGTTTTGGCGTTTTCAGCGTCACGTTCGGCGGCCCATTTTTCCATTGTGCTGGCGAAGTCTGTGTTTGTGTCTGTCATGATCTGTTCCTTTTGTTGGGGGGTGTTTGACGGTACCTGCCCCCAAGACGGGGCAAGGATCATCTGGCTCGTTGTTGGGGCGAGAACGGGATCAAGGCACTGGGCACCGATGTGAAACGGCACCCGATTGGTCCCAATCCCGCACACCCGACCAAAGGCTGACTTTCCCTTTAGGCCGCCTGCTCGCGCGGCCTCTCGACCCCGTTCCCTACGATCCGGGTCAGGATCGTTTCCGCATCGACCCCTGCCCCATGAGGCACGAACACCCTTAGCTGGAAGGCAATGATTTCGGTAAAGCATCCCAGAGCCTTGAGACCATCAATCGTACCCTTGTCCGCCCCACCAATCTCCAAGCGCACATCGCCCGCAACGCGGCGGCGTGTCAGAGTCAGGCCGCGCCCTAGATCGACGGGAGCTGCCGTCCCAAGGGCAGCTGTCAACATTTCACTCGGTGTTTCAGGTGTCTTTGTCATGAACCGCGCCCGAAGGGCTGCGGCCCCCTCTTCACTGAGGGTGCGGCCGATCATGCTGGCGCAGCCCTCGGGCGTGACGCGATAGATACGCTCGTTGCTGGTCGGGATGGTCTTCCAGATCGGAAGCAACAGACCCGTGAGCAAGTAGAGCTTTGTCGTGGTGGTTTTAGGCAGGCTGTCGGCCTCATTGTCCCAAAGCCGGATGAACTCTGGTTGGTCAATTGCCTCCCAAGCCGAGGCTTCGAACTTGGCCTCCTCGACGTAGGATTTGCCAGTTGGACGGATAACCTTGCGCATCAGGGTGACCATGTCTTCGTCATACATCTGCATGGGGCGTTTCGAGATCATCCCAACCCGTCCAGACGCCCGATTGACCATAGGGACTTTGTCGAAGTTATTGCGAAGGGCGCTATCGGCGCGCGCAATGTGAACAGGATCCGTCACCTCCAATCCGATGATGCGCGTCACAGCCCCGGATTGCGGGCAGGTCCAGAGATCCTCTGCCGAGACCTGTTTGATCGTCTCGCCCCGCAGCGTCTCCACACCGAGATCAAGCGTGCCTGCGTCCCGCGCACGTTCAGTTTGATCCGCAATCCGCTGCATGAACTCTGCAAAGAGTGCGTTCTGCATGTGGATCGGCAAGGCCAGCACGCGGTTGAGGAACCGCTGGATGGGGGGCAATTCTTCGAGCAGCACGCCATCCTTGTCGATCAGCCTCAACGCCGTCCAATCGGTGAAGACCTCGTAGCCCATCGCCTCCGCACGCCCCGCGGCAAGATCGGCGTAGTATCCTCGCAGCGCGGAGCGCGCGATGGGGCTTTCGAGATTGTCCTCCTCGCGAAACATCCCTTGCGAACCTGTCTCGCGTTGGCCTTTGGTGAGCGCCCCAAGTTGGTCAAGCCGCTTGCTGATTGTTGAGGTGAAACGTTTTTCACCGTGAACGTCCGAGGTGCAGACCCGGAAGAACGGCGCGCTGACCTGCGCAGAGCGATGCGTGCGCCCAAGACCCTGAATGGCTGCATCCGCGCGCCAGCCGGGCTCTAGTAGATAATGGCGACGCCGCTTCTGGTTTTTCGCTGTTTGGGATGCATGATAGGATCGCCCTGTGCCACCCGCATCCGAGAAGATCAGGATGTTTTTCTCCCCATCCATAAAGGCCTGCGTCTCGGAGGAATTGCTGCTGGAGCTACGTTTTTCGATAAAGAGCGCGCCGTCGCTGGATTTGAGCGGGCGGATAGACCGTCCAGTCACCTCGGCCACGGCTTCATCCCCGAACGCCCAGAGGATTTGATCCAGTGCCGCGGGGATCGGGGCCAGCGCCATGAGGTCCATCATCGCCTCGTCCCGCAATGCTAAGGCTTCGCGAGAGACAACCAAGGCCCCTGTTTCATCCCGCAGTGGCTCTGCAACGACATTGCCGTCAATCTCGACCAGCTTCTGGGTGTGGATCGGAAAGGCCTGTTCGAGATAGCCGAGCACGTAGTCGCGCGGCGTCAACGCGCCTTCGACCAGCTCATCATCAGGGTCCATCATCTCCAGGCGTCGTTTCAAGAGACTTTCGCCCGTCGAGACCACTTGGATGACGCAGGCAAACCCATCGGATAGGTCCTGCTGAATGGCACTGACGATCGACGGGGCTTTCATGCCCATCAACAGATGATTGAAGAAGCGCTGCTTTGTGCTCTCGAACCGCGACTTGGCCGAGGCTTTCGCAGCTGAGGCATTTGTCTCTCCCGAGGCATCATTGACGCCTGTCGCGGTCAGCGCGGCCTCCAAGTTATGATGGATCGTGCGGAACGCACCTGCATAGGCGTCGTAGATCTCTGTTTGAGCAGGCGTCAGTGCATGTTCCAGCACATCGTATTCGACCCCGTCAAAGCTCAGCGCCCGCGCGGTGTAGAACCCGAGTGTTTTGAGATCGCGGGCCACCACCTCCATGGCCGCCACACCACCCGCCTCCATCGCCGAGACAAAGCTTTCGCGGCTGGGGAACGGATATTCCGGTCCTTGGCCCCAGAGCCCGAGCCGGGATGCATAGGCAAGGTTGTGGACAGATGTCGCCCCCGTCGCCGAAACATAGAAGACGCGAGCGCGTGGGGAGGCGAGTTGTAGGCGCAGACCCGCAAGACCCTGTTGGGACGGCTTTGCCCCCCTGCCCTGCTCCGATCCAGCCGCATTTTGCATCGCGTGGGCCTCATCGAAGGCGAGCACACCGTCGAAGTCGTCTCCCATCCACGCGAGCAGCTGGTTCAGACGCGTGGTGCCGCATTTGCCGGCGGAGCGCAGCGTTGCATAGGTCACGAACAAGATGCCGTCGCCCATCGTTACTTGCTGGTCGGGCTTCCATTTCGAGAGCGGCTGGATATCTGCGGGCGAGCCGCCGAGGTCAGTCCAGTCGCGCACGGCGTCTTCAATCAGCGTTGCGGATTTTGACACCCAGACGGCTTTACGCCGCCCCGAGAGCCAATTGACCAGAATAAGGCCTGCGCACTCGCGGCCCTTGCCGCAACCGGTGCCGTCCCCGAGAAAGTATCCCAAGCGGTAAGCCCGTGCCTCCGCATCCTCATCACTGCGCAGCATCTTGGTCTGGTCGTCATCTATGGTGAACTTGCCGGGCAAATCCCGCGCATGGGCATCGTTGGCCATGATGATGGTTTCCAGCTGAGCCTCAGAGAGATGACCCTCCGCAATCAAGCGGTTCGGCAAGCGCAACCCCTCGGCGGCCTGCAAAGACGGCACGGGTGGTGCGACCGACGCCATGGCAATGCTTTCAACCAGCGGCGTCGGGTGTTCCTGCGCGCCCGCAATGTCGATCCGCTGCGGGCGATAACGGGCATAGATCTCGGAAATGGGAGTGTTTTCGCGCGGCGTCTCAAACGGGGTAAACGACAGCGGTGTTGCTGCGTGTTTTGGTGTTTTGGCAGCTAATGCCTTTGATGCGTCAGGCTTGCGCGCCTTGTGAGGCGCGGATTGAATCAGAGGGCGCCCGACATGCAAGGAGCGTGCTGCCGTCACCAACGCTACAATCGGACGCGCCCTGGCGATCTGGTCCACGATGCTGACCGCTGCATCCAGATCATCAACGAAGGTGCGGGTCATCTCGACATCATCATCGATCTTATCAAAGACCATCAGCTGGGTATCCACGCTGGTGCCGAGCTTGCGATAGACATGGCCGGGGATGGTTAAGGCCAACTGCGGTGTAAGAAGGCCCAACGCCCGCGCCCAATGTGCTGCGTCACGCTCAGGGGTGAAGCCCATCGGCATGATCGCAACAAGACGCCCGCCCGATGCCAATCGTTTCGCGGCCCCAATGAGATGCTTGGCCGCGATGTGCTTATCGCGGGAGCGATCGACCGAAGATGCAAACGGCGGGTTCATCACGATGACGCTGGGGGCGGTTGTTGATGTCAGCAGATCATCGATGTGCTCGGCGTCGTGTCCGCTCGCCTCCGTTTCGAACACCACGTCGAGCAACCGCCGACGAAATGGATCGACTTCGTTGAGCATGAGCTTGGCCCCTGCCCGCTTGGCAAAGCCCGCCAGCGAACCGGTTCCTGCGGACGGTTCCAGCACAATCTCACCGTTGCGGATCGCCGCTGCGCGCACTGCGAGGGCCGCGTAAGGCAGAGGGGTCGAGAACTGTTGCAGGCGGATCTGCTGCTCTGACCGGCGCGTTTCGGTCAAGAGCCGCATCGCGAGGTTCTTTGCGGCACCGAGTGAGTCTGACCCGCTCGCATCCGTGGAAAGCCCTTGAACAGCAGCAGCCTGCATCATGTCGTAGGCCATACGCCAACTCCATGCACCGCTGGCATCGCTACCGCCAAAGGCGTCGCGCATGATCTTTGAGAGTGACGAGCTGCGCAGAGGACCGCGCGCGAGCTCGGCAGCGATCAACGACAGGGCTATTTTGAGCTGAGCATTAGATGGAGATTGATTGGAGTGCTTCTGGTTGGCGTGGGCCATGATTTCTGTCCTTTGTGAAAATGAAATTCACAGAACAAAAAGCCTCCTTTCCCTTTAAGGGTGGCAGAGGCAGGGCACTAAGACTGGAAAGGATTGGGAAACTAGGAAAAGGTTGTCAGCCGATTTTGCGGTCAAACACCATCAGTAACGAGTTCGCGCAACCAGGCCGCAAATTCATTTTCACTTACCTCGTCTGCAGCGAGGTCTTCCATTTTTCGAACACCAACTGCCGGATCGGGACGGACAAACACACCATTGAGCCGCAAGAACGTGAACGCTGCCACGAAAGCCGTGCGCTTGTTGCCGTCGACAAAAGCGTGCGCCTTGGCGATGCCGTAGGCATAGGCTGCAGCGATTTCAAACACATCCGGATCACCGTAAGCCGCAAGGTTCATCGGCCTCGTGCAGCCCATCTCCAAAAGAGCCGGATCACGGGTTCCAGACGCACCGCCGTGGCGCGAGATTTGGCGATCGTGAATGACGTGTAACGCTGCCAACGGCACCCAGGTCCATGCGCTCATGCAAGTGCTTGCAGCAGATCGCGGTTTTCATCCATGACAATCTCGGCAGCTTCGAGTGCCGCCAGCAAATCGGGGTTCTCTGTCATCAGCTTCAGCCCACCATCATCGGTACGCACAGCGTAAAGCGTGTCGCCCTCTTTGACGTCAAGGAGCGCAAGCATCTCTGTATTAAGCGTCATAACAGCGGAATTGCCAACTTTACGAATTTTGACTTCTATCATTGCAGCCCTCATATTATTATACAAATGTATATACGAAAAACGCCACTTTTGTCAAGTTATGGCTCCAAACCGATGGACATCCTACATTACCGCACGTGCGACGGACCGATGTCGCTCCCTATTGAGGTCGAGAACGGCGCTTTTCGTCAATTAACTTCTGGGCGGCTTCCATCACCTTAGCATGTGATGTTGTCGGCCGAGGATCATCCTGCGCTTCGCGCACCGATGCGCTGAACCATGCAAGATAGTTCTCATCATCAGCGGTCACGGAAATGATCCTCGATACCCTTGTCCATAAGCCTGCCCAAGTCGTCGGGTATATTTGCGACGTCCAGCGCAACTTGCTTGAAGTGTCCAGTCGAACGGGCTTTGGATAGATTGACCATGTTGCGAGCGTCATGGCCATCTTCAGATTTATTCATGTTCGTGACCCACACAATTCCTGTCTCAATAGGACCATATCGGTCTTCTGGGCATCGTGAAAGTAGGACAAGGAGAATCCTGCGCAGTCATCCCTGCCCCGCAAAAAACTCCGCCAACACCGCACTGCCCTCAGCGATTTCGCGACTAATGAGGGTCGATCCCGCCAGTGACGCCTTTGAAAGCCGCACAAGGCTGCCGGTTTCCTCGATGCGGTAGCAGCGCCGTTTCTGACGCCCGCGCCTGTAATGGGTTGCTGTAACGATCTGGCAGGTGCTGCCATCGCTGAGCGTCACAGGGGAGGAGAGCTTGATCTTGTCGCCCTCTGCGTAGTCAGGGATCGCTGCCCAGTCCCGACACCGTAGTCGCCATGCATGGGCGTAGCTGTCGGGGTCCTTCAACTCGGACAGGAGGTTGAGGATGCTCAGCGGCGCGCGAGACTCGACCGGACCAGCGCTTTCCTCCATGTCCTTGTAGCCCCAGCACCCGTCGTCGTACCGCGTCAGAAACACGGCACCGAAAGTGAACGACCCGTCTTTGTCGGTCACATAGGTCCGATCCACCAAAGGCGCTGAATCAAGGCTCTCAACCTTTGCTGCCGCATACCACGTCGAACCAACTTTGCTGGCTTTGACCAGCGTCGTTTGGCGCGCATCTGTCTCGAATGTGCAGAGACGGGTGATCTCTGCTTTCTCATCGGCGTAGGTCTGAACTCGCCGGTCGGTGTAAAAGAGCCATCCCATTACGCCGCCCTCCGGTCTTCAAGTTCTATCAGCGCATCAAGCGGCACGCGGTAAGGCTGCATGGCATCGAAGTCTTCGCAGCGTTTATGGGAATAAGTTGAAGCACCAATACCCTGCCACGCTTCGCGCTCTCGGGACATTGGCGCTGCTTCATCATCTTCGAATTCCCAAAACGCAGAGTTCCCACAGTTCTGCACGATTGCGAAGGTGTCGCAGGCGTCCTTCAGGACAACTCGGAATGTGCCACCAAGACCCGATGGCACCTCGTAGGTTCCGCCAATCAGGAAGTCTGAGGCGCGGCGTACGAAGACACGTATAGAATGCCCATCGGTTGCCAGCCGAATGGCCCCCTGCCCGCGATCGATCAGTGTTTGCACATCGTCAAGGATGTCCGTGTAGAACTGCCCCGTCAGATCGCGGAACGCGAGTCGGCGCTGTGCCATCCAATCGCTGTCCCGAAACGGATTGATGCCGTTCGCAAAGGCAAAGCTGGGATCGGACTGCTCGGTGGTGACAATACGGGTGGTAGAGCCATCAATGCCGTTGGACCGCAGATGCACACCATTCCCAACAATGAGGATTAAAGCGGGCTTATCGACTGGCCCGTTCCAATTTGGCAGGAAGGTTGCACAGGAGCGCGCATGCGCGATTTGCGCCGCAACAGCGGACGCAGAGAACTTGAGAATAGCCATGGGGATGTCTTTCATAAATGGCGGCCTGAGCCGCTTGTTTCTGGGAGTTGTTGGGGAGTGGGATGACCCGCGTCTGGTTGTTCCCAAGCGCGGGTCACCTCGGTTGATCAGGCGGCTTTAGCTTGAACCGTCTCTGCTTGAGCGGTCTCTTCCGCGTCGACATCCAAGCTGGCGCCACCAGTCGTTTGCATCATCGGCGGGCACCACGCCGCAACCGCCCGCTGCTGCGCCTCCGTAAGGGTCGCGAATGGCTCGGCGAAGAGCTTGTCGCAAAATGCGACGATCTCTTTCTTGCTCATGGAGGCCAGTGTCACGGCCTCCTGCGCAAGGCCGAGCTCTTCACCAAGGATTTTGAGCAGCCACGCCTTCTTGAACCGGTTGAACAGCGCCGCGTTCGGCGTCCAATGCGCGCGAACGTCAGGCATGACCTCGATCTCGAAATCAAACATCAGGCTGTCGCTCTGAGAGCTGCGCGCAAAACAAGATTGCGTCGTGCTGGCCGTGGCATAGGCAGCCAGTTTGGCCTTCTCGCCCGCCTCAAGCGCACGGAATGATGCAAACTGATCTGCCGGAGACTTCGCCTCATCCGCCCAGGACAGATCGAGCGCATCATGCGCCTCGGCCACCTGTTCTAGAGATGTGCCATCGATCTCATCCATCTTGGCGTGGCTGCGGTATTCTTTGCGGGCCTCGACCTTGATGCCATGGGTTGCACTCATGGTGCCAAGCACATCCGTGACTAGCTTGAACAAGGTCAGATCGAGCGTGGCTTCGGGATGCAGCGTCATCGCCGCTCCGAGTGCCATTGCCCGTTCGGTCTTGAGGTCTTGGGTCAGTGAGGCGGGATAGACGATTGCGTCCGTGCCCTGCCCTTCTGCGTCACCAAACGTGCCGCCGGCGCTGGTCGTTTGAGATGTCGCCTCAGGCTTGTCCTCTGGCCGCACCAGGCCGACATGCAGCGTGATCTGACCGTTTGACCACGATGCGATAACCCCACCCTGCGCAAGATCGTCTGCACTGTAGGCCTCCTGCAGATCCTGCGCTTCTTCTTCGAGCGCATCGACGCGATCGTAGAGGGCGTTGTAGGCATCAGTCTCGAGGGTCTCATCCTCCATTTCGAGTTGTAGTTTCTCGAGCTCCTCCGTGATCGCATCCACGCGCTTTTGACCATCGGCATCAGGCTCGATCGGACCGGGATAGACGCGACCATAGTCTGCCATCGTTGCATAATCGTAGCGCACCAACGCCTCGGCCCATGCAAACCCCATTTGGGCCCGTGCCTCTTCGGCGGCGGCGGTGAGTTTTTCGACCATGATGGCCTCGACCAGTGCGATGTCTTCCAACACCGAATGCTCCTCGAGCAGATCAGCAGCGATGGGACCACCCCGCGCCTCATAGTCCGCGCGCACGAAGGCCCCGATATCATCGCTTACTTGCACACCGCGGGTCTTCAGCGCCTGACGTACCGTATAGGCCTGCACATAGCTGTCATCGCCTGTTAGCGCCTCGTACACCTCAAGCTGCACGGCCTGGCTTGGATGATCCGCGAAGGCCTTCATCGTATCGAGGGTGATCGTCTTGGCGCGGGCGGCGGCGCGGATGTCGGGATGGATGAGACCGTAGCGCAAGCGGCCCTTTACGGCTGCGATTGTTGTCCCGAAGGTCTTGGCGATGGTGTCTGGCGATTGCCCGTCGACTTCCATCATGCGCGCAAAGGCCTCGAACTCGTCGATAGCATTCATCGGGGCCTGCGTGATGTTCTCTGCCAGCGAGAGCGCTGTGGTCACATCGCAGTTGTCTGGCACCAAGCGGCTTTCGATCTTGGTTTTGTTGGTGAAGCCCTTGGCGGTCTTGTCAGCGACCAATTCGTTCAGGGCAGCGCGACGTCGACCACCAGCCAAGACGCCGAACTTGCCATCGATCTTTTGAACCAGCAGCGGTTGGATGATGCCTAGAACGCCAATGCTGGCTTTGAGGTGAGCAATATTCTCTGAGGCATATTCCTCCGGTGATTTGCTGCGCACATTGGCTGGGTGGGCGACAAGATCGCCGATGGCAACGGAGATAGATTTGAGAGCATGTGTCATGTGATATCCTTTTGAGATGTTTGCGCCGCCCCGAACATTCGAAAGCGGCCTGACCAATCCCCGGGTTTGAGGATCACATGGGCATTGGGCCCGCTTTCCCTTTAGAGGGGGTCAGCGAGCCTTCAGATTGTGCTTCGTTTACCGGGTTAAGCCCCCTGCCCTACCAGTCGGACGCCATCATGATGGTGAGCACGCGCATGGTGGTTCCGGAATTGTCAGGGGTTTCAGCACCGTAGCGGAAATCGCTATCCGCCTCATAAAGATCGATCTTCCAAAAGACCTTTTGCCCCCTGATATCGACGGCCCCGAAGTCGTGGCATCCGTCAGGATCATTCTCGGGTTCAAAGGTGTCGAACTCACCTGTTGCTTTGACCGCCTCAGCCATGAAGCCATCCTCGGCTTCAGCAAGAGACCGTGTGACATGCATACGGCCTGCAATGGGCTGATCTGGTGCGATGCCAAGGCAAGCGAGTTTGCGGAAGGCATCATTCTGAGCAGCGATTGCTGCGATGTCGGGGCCTTCGGTTTGAGGGCGTGCGGAGGTGGTCATGGGTCTGTCCTTTCGAGGAAATTGAAAACACAAAACCCAAAGCTTGCTTTCACTCTTTGAGAACCCCGGCCTGCGACAAAACCAGAGCTCTCAGGCTGCCTGATCGGTGGCCCCTGCCCTGCCCGCCTCTGAGCGGGCAATTAGGTAATCACAGGCCTTCTGGGCATCGGCAGCGTGTTTGAAGATCGCCGTCTTGTCTGAGCGCAGCACTCGCAGCCAATGATATAGATACGACGCGTTCAGCTCGAGCGTATGCGCAGTGAACCCCAGCTCTTGCCCCAGAAAGCAGGACGTCAACTCGGCCACGATCTCTTCGCGGGAATAGGCTGTGTTGCCAAACCGGCTGAGACCGTAGTCTCGGTTCAGGCGATGGGGCGCCTTGGTGGCGTGAGCTAGCTCGTGCGCCCAGACACCGTAAAAGTTCAGCGGGTCCTTGAAGCGCTCGATGCTTGGCATGAACACCTTGTCGACAGGCGGATTGTAGCGTGCCTCGGTTCCACCAAAGATCGTCGTTATATCGATGGCATCGAAGAATGCCTGCATATGCGGGATTGGCGCGGACGGCGTATGATCGGGGACCGGACAAGCATCCGGGTGGAAAGCATCTGGTAGGCCATCGATTTGATCTGCGTTGAACACGCGGTATGACTTCTGGAACCGAAAGACGTGGGCTTCATCGGGATCACCAGCATCGCTTTCTTGGGCGTCGTCAGTCTGCGACCTGCTCTGCCCGTAATAGACAACGATAGAGGACCTCTCGCCCTTTCGGATCTTGGCATCGAGTGAGTTTGCCTGGGGCACGGTCATCCAGAAGGGCGACGTGTAGCCCGCCATGACTGAACGCATGGTCAGCAAAAAGTTGTTCACGCCTTGATAGGGTTCAGAGTTGTGGCGCAATGGACGTGCGCTGCCGCCGGCGGTCCACGGTTTGCGCCATGGGAGAACACCGCGTTCGATGATGCGAATGAGTTCATTGGTGATAGCTTCTGACGCGTCAAATTTGGACGTGTGGGAACGGGCCATGGCTGGCCTCCTTTCGGTTGGGTTTGATTTGGAAAGTTGGGTTAGGTCGCGCGACCTGCGCGCGGATCGTTGACGATACGAGCGCCAAGGCGTTCGGCAGCGTCGAGATATGTCAGGAGCGATACCTGGCTGGAGGACGTCCAAGGCTCTGGGTCGATCCGGCCGTCCATTGTGACCTTGGGCAGGTTTGGGAAGGCTATGATGTTGCGGACGGGCCGGCAGTCGACCAGTGGTGTTCCAAGTCGGACAGCCAAGCTGGCGAGGGGGAAGCGTTCAACGGGGGCATAGAGCGAGACTGTTGTCAGGCCGAGGTGAAGAATGGTCCCTCCCCCACCGCAGCTGACATAGGCATTGGGGTTGTTGAGGGCGGTCCGGAGATACTGAACATCCCGGCGGATTGATTGGCGTTCCAGCCAACGCGCCTCATCATGGTCACAAGTTCTTCTAAGCTCTCGATATCGCCACCACGATCGCGCCTCTGCGCGCAGCACGCGCAATACGTCTGTTTGCATGGGAGGTTCCTTGTTAGGACAGACAGGCCGGAAACCGACCCGGACCGATCAGGAACACCCCACAAGGGTCCCGTCGGACAGTCCCAAAACAAGAAGGAAACTTTCACTTTAATATTTACCGGCGTGTCTTTGCGGGGAGGTCAGAATATGTGCTACCGGACAGCGGATTAGGCATTATTATATTTATATCAATAACTTACATTAAATTCAGGGCCCAAATATCACTTAAATGCTGCGGTTGTGCGTATTTGGTGTCAGTGAAATTTTTGCGTCACTTCATTTGTGTATTTCGAAGGATTTCGGGGAGGTTTGAATTTTGCAGCAATGAGCTCCTCTACATGATCATGCATTCATGTCAGTCCGTTTCGCGATTAATGATGTCTGTCCACCGCGGTGGACAGACACTACGACTTTTTAGGTTTACCGCTAGGCAAAGGAATGCTGTACGTCGTGACGCACGGAGAGCTAGACATCCAATCTCAAAGGCTGAACCACTATGAGACGCGTTGTCCACCGCGGTGGACGTCATGCTGTTGCCCCGTCTGTTTTCGACAGCCGCCTTAGTAGAATAGTCGGATCAAACTGATCTCTGCGATTACCTAAAGTGATGCTATGGAAGTATGCACTAAAATCTCTAATGCTATTTCCCAGCTGCAACATAATGAAGATAGCGCAGGACGCCTTTATTGAGCCGACAGCTGCTTTTGCTTTGTTAAAGGTTTCTTTGTGAATGCCCATCATTGGTGCGAGTGTGTGAGCGTGGCATTCAATCTCCATCCAGTTTCTAAGCTCTCTATTGCTGAACGAAGTTGCTTGATCACAAACGGCTGTTAGTTGACTTGGCGCAATCTTGTTCTCACTGCTTTGGTCGTCTAAATCTTTTTGTTCTTTTACAGACTTAGATAGATGCCGGACAGTTTGACCGTCATTGACGGGCACTTTTGTTGTTTTTGGAGCTTTCATTGTCTGCGATTGAGAGCTGCATTCTGCCTTCGTTTGGTTAAGAACTGCGCGGTATTCGGTGACGCTGAGTTTCCTCCTGAGAACCTTTCGAGTGGCTATTGCAAACGTGTTGTCTGGGTCGACCAAATCTAGGTGGGCCAACCGTGTCAGGATTTGTTTTCTCAGAAAGATTTGGTCTCGGCGCGATTCTTCGATTTTTTTGGCAAGCGATATGAGTTCGGATGCGCGTTGAAGCAGCGGTGTCAATGATAGTCCATAGCTGATGCACTCGCCGTCCGAGGACCTAACACGGTAGCGTTTGCGGTTTGAACTGTCATTCCGTTCGATAAGTCCGGTTTCTACGAACCGGTTTATGTGCCGACGGAGGGTTCGCTCGTCGATGCCACCGACACGCTGACAAATTGATTGATTGGATGCAAAGACGGTGTCGCCTTGGCCGGGTCTCAAGAAACTCAGCATTGCTTGTAGCGTCTGAAGGTGGGCCGGGCGTAGGCCAAACTGTTTGCGGGCGTCGCGAAGTGCTCTGAAAATCGTCCAGATGTCTTTTTCGGGCTCTGACGTGGTTTTAGATACTGAACTAGGGCCACCAGTTCCGATTGATAGTTTTGTAAATGCCATGCTCTGCATACGAGGACCGTTGGCCCATTACTTTCCCAGCTTTTAACGCGAATAAACACGAGAAAAGGCAACAAAAAGACGTCCACCGAATCGGTGACTCTTGACGGTAATGTTGGAGGTTGCTACATCTTAGATGCTAATCAAACGATGAGGGCTCTCCAGGGGAAACTTTGGGGGGCTCTTTTCTTTCTGGTCTTCTCGTATCTCCTCTGTTTGTGTTTCTAGGTGTGGTTCGGGCTATTTTCCTGAACCGTTTTCATCCTGCCATTGGTCAAAAAGCTTGATTACCGATGCTTCGGCATGCTGTTCAAACCATTGGCTGAATTCTGGGTTGTCTTTTCGGACGATCTTTACGGCTATTGCCTTGTCAGTGACAGAGAGCGTCGCAATGGCGGCATCTTCTCCTGTCTTGATTAGGGTTGTCTTTTGCTGCTTCGCCGGTTTTTTGGTCACACGAGCCTTGCTTGAACAAGCCACGTAGGCTGCCTGGAATTTTTCGGTACTGGAGGTCTCGCTTGAGAGCCCCGAAAGGGTTTCTTTGGCAACTTCAACTATATCGACTCTCTTTGAGAGCGTCGCCAACTCACCCCATTGACGCCGCCCAATCCCATGGGCAGGTCCGATGATCTCGACTACCTCTAGTGGCAACTGTTCCAGAACAACGCGGTGGTTGGATACGCCTTGCCTCGTAAGCCCGAGCGCATCCTGAATCACGCTAGGCTTGTATCCAGCTTCCTGCATATCTTTGATAAATAAAGATTTTTCAATGAATGATGGGTCCAAGCGAAGGTTGTTCTCTTGACCTTGAGCCAAGAGCGATGCTTCGTCATTTAGCGTTCGAACGATGGCTTTGACCATCCCGCCAGTTTTTCGGATCGCAGCAAGTCTCCGTCGACCATAGACAACCCGATACCGATCAGGCTGGCTCGATGGCCGGACCATGATTGGCACCTGCTGCCCATGTTTCCCGATACTTTCGGCTAACTCATCAATGCCGCCGTCCTCTAGGACAAGACGATCTCGCAGGCCATCCATGTCGATCTGAGAAGGATCGATATCGCGGATCGAATTTGCAGTGATCTCACGAAGTGAGTCACGCAACCCGCCAACAGACCCAGGGAGCTTAGCAGCTTTTGATGGGGCAGGGGGAGCGGCGATCGCTTGATCATTTTCTTTTGGGGGCTGGTTGAAAATATTTCGTGCCATTACCGGCGCCCCCATGCCATTTGAATTGTCTGCTCAAGCTCGTCGGCCACTCCGTTCACACTTGTCAGAGCACGATCGATCGTTTTTCGAATGAACTGACTTGGATCAACCTCATAGACAGTTTGTTGCGTCATACCCGCGTCCGATATGGCCGTTGATTTTAGCATCGGCTCAGTCATGACTTGACCTGCAAGAATAGATCTGAGGTAACCGGCCATTTGCGTCTGTGGGCCGTCCGAGGGCTCATATCTGGTTATTAGGAATTTGACGAAATCCCATGTCACGCGCCGTCCGATGGCTTCTTCGACAGCCTTTACTGTTTCTGAGGCCAGCTTGAGGAATTGGCTCATCGAGGCAATATCCAACATGCCAGGAACCACAGTCACCAGCAGACCTGTCGATGCGGAAAGCGCAGTTAAGGTTAGAAAGCCTAGCTGTGGTGGACAGTCGATCAAGACGATGTCGTAGTCCGCTTCAACTTCCTCCAAAGCTTGCGAGAGACGCTCAGCGAAAATTGGCTGTACTCGGTTTGCCAGCGCGTTAGCCGTTTCAGTCTCGTATTCCGAGAGCATCAAACCAGCCGGAACCATATCGAGCTTATGGAAGTAGGTTTTCTGGATGACAGAGGAGAGTGGGACTTGGTTTTCATATCTGAGCGCGTCATAGATCGTGCCACCTTCGGCGAACTCAAGTTCAGGCCGAAAACCGAAAAAGGTAGTCAGGCTGGCTTGCGGATCAAGGTCGAGGACTAATACGCGATAGCCGCGTAGGGCATACCTTTGTGCGAGATGAATCGCAGCCGTGGTTTTTGAAGAGCCGCCTTTGAAATTTACAACGGAAATGACCTGAAGACGATCACCATCGCGGCGACCTGGCAGATAGCTTTCGGCGTTTTTGCCTGTACGGCTTAGAATGCCGCGCAACGTATCTACCTCGTCGGTGGTGTATGACCGATGGCCGCGATTGTCCGTGTAAACATCTGGAAAACTACCGTCTTTATGGCGGTTGCGTAGGTTTGAAGTACTAACTCGCAGAAATTCTGCGACTTCAGACGAACTGAACCTGCGCAAGGACTTGCGTTCTTCGGGTTCAAAGGCAACTTTCATCTGCCGATCAAGAGACTCAGCCAAGTTGTCGGCGAATGCTCCGATATCTGATGATCCTATGCCCTGTACGAATCCAAGGTTATGATTGTCCATCTAATGCCGCCCGTTTATGGCCTTTATTTAAGGCTCTTTGTCATTCTGACGACATACAGCGTGTCTGACGCAATTTGCCGTCAGTGATGAAATGCCATGAACGGCCGATTCCGGCAAGAGAAATCTATATGTTGTGAAAAAGTTATCCACACCCCCAAACGGCTAGGGCATCGGGTTCCGCTTCTCATACAATGACTTTGTTCAGGATTTGATCTGGGCTTAGAGCCCAGCTGCCTTTGTCAAATTCACCCGGAACCGATCTCGACGCCGTTGGTATCTGCGAGTCATTTCAGCGGAGGCATGACCGAGGTGTTTCTGGACGTATCGCTCATCTACGTCGGCATTACTGGCCAGGCCGGCGCGCAGCGAATGGCCAGAGAACAATGCGAGACGTTCCTTTTTGGGCAAGTCTGACCGGATGCCAGCATCCAATACCGTCTGCTTGATCAAACGGGCAACGTGCTTGTCACTGAGCCGCGCCTCCAAGGCCTTCGTACCGTCACGGGACGTACGGACGAACACCGGCCCAAAATCTATCTTAGCGAAATGCAGCCATTGCTCCAAAGCATGCACAGGACAAGTCTGATCACTTGAGCCGCGCCCAATTTCGACTTCGCGCCAGCCAGTTTTGGCATTGAGCGTGAGTAGTGCGCCCTTTGCTTCAACTTCGATCCAGCCGCCGCTATCGGGCGTGTCGTCTTTGTGCACATCTAGGCTAACGATTTCAGAACGACGGAGACCTCCTGCGTATCCAATCAGCAGAATGGCCCGATCTCGCAGATCTCTCAGCCCAAATCCAAGGGTCGCAATCATATCAAGGATGTTCTCGGCAAGGATCGCTTCTTTCCGAACCGGAGGACGGGCGTGTTTGCGTTTAATCCCGGCCAGCACCGTGGCGATGTGACGGTTCTTACGATCGAGGGTGAAGCCACGCTGTGTGTAGTTCCAACCGAGACCTGACAGCCGACGATCTATCGTTGAAACTGAAAGGGCAGGGACCTTGCCAGTTGGTGCGGCCAGGTCTGCAAGGTAAAGGCCGATCATTTCCGGCGAGGGGGGCAGGAGGTCTATGCCCTTCATCCGACACCAGCGAGAGAAGTGTGCCCAATCCTTCGCGTAGGCCGTAAGCGTGTTCTCAGAGGCAGCCTGCTTCGCATAGTCACGGGCAGTCTCAACCAGCCGATCGAGTGTTCCAGAACTAGCAACAAAGGTGGGGAGGCTTAGTGCCTCACCGGAAGAAGGATATTTCTCTCGGTCTTCGTCGGGTGGGGGTGCGATTGTTGGACCGGAGGGCGATTTTTCTGGGTTGTTTGACATGTTGCTGAGCGTATATTTTTACGTCCGATAATGCAAACTTATTGGACATAGAAAAGAACCGCAGAGTGGGGCGGTTTCCTCATCATATTGTGGGCGAAAGCGCCGCCTTGGGATAGTCTTGTGGTATGACCTATCAGCTCACAGCTTTCAACGACGACCTAGTGAGACTACCCAAACTCCCGGTATGGGTCACCACTCGGCGTGCAGAAACCCTTGAAACTGTGGCAATTCGGTCTGGAGCAGCACTCACGGTGCTCGACCAGTTGATGTGATGAGAGTTATGGAGTCCCGGTGAAACTGCTCGCCAACCGGTTGGCGTTGAGTGCCGCTTCTGCGACCTCGAAACTGGAGGGGCGGTTGGCGCGGGAGGCGGATATACAGCTATCCTGCGACGCAACGCGCAGTGATTTCACGCACGAGGGAAGTTTCTTCTGTATACGGCAACAAGCGAAAAGCTGTCGCATCTTCCGGATTGTACCGGTAAGTCGCACCCATGTAGACAGCTTCATAAGCACCCTGGGTATTGATAACCCAATCACCGGCGTTTCCAACGGTGTCGTACAATCCAAAGGGACTTAATTCCAAAGCGAAATCTTCGACCGGTTTCAAAGCAGGCGACGGATCACCTTTGTCAGGCAAACCGGGTACGTTAGCTTTTTTGTGATCAAACTGGTCGCCCCAAGGGAACGTTCGGCCGTCGATACCACGCACTGCGAGTTCCCATTGACGGTCCGTTGGCAAGCTCATCGAACGGCTTTCACAATAAAGCTGCGCTTCAATACGGGTCATGGGCGCAGGGCAGTCGTCACATGCCAGGTCTCCAAGCCCAAGTGCAAGTTCGCCTGGTGCTGCGACTTGTTCAGTTGTACCGGCCTCCAAGGCACCAAAAATTGCACCCAGATCACCGCTCAGCTCCTTGAGTTGTTCAAGTCCGGTTGCGTTAATGGCTGCAGCGTTCAGACGAGCTGTGAAAATGAGCGAATCCGCGCGGCGCAGAGTTCCTTGATCTATAAGCCTGTCCGCAGCCTGCAAATACTCTGTCAAGGTCGGTGGGCGGATATCTATCCAATAGGTCGTATCGTTGGAAACTGGTTCGCGTTCTCGGCCGGTGAACCATTGTGCTGCCGGTACATAAGCCATGCCCGGATGCGCAGTGACGGCGTCTGCAGATGGAAGTTTCCAAGTCACCATCTTGTCCAAAAAGTTTAGGGTCGGCTCCAGCTGTTGATGAAGCGCCAACCCGCGGGATTCGCCATCAGAAAAGTCAGCCACCACCCGTAAGACGATATTGTCCGACGGCACCCAAAACCGAACATGCGTCCCAGATACCGACTTCTCGACAACACCTTTGCTTCCATTGCGCGATGGTGTTTCTAGTGTGCCCACAATCCTGATATCGGTTGCAATTGTGTTCAAGTCACCGACATCAACTTGAACCAGAGTATGGGTGCGCAAAAACCATCCTCCCGCAATCATGGCAGCTACGACGAGACCACCGACGGCGACTAGCTTGTTGCGTATACGTCGAACAGTTGTCGAGCGTTTGCTCGTAGGAGATTTAGATTTACGTGTAAGTTGAATAGGAGGGTGCTCGGCTTCGACTGTCACTGTCTGACCGCGGATAACATCATCAGCTTCGAGAGAGGCGGCAGCAGCTCGCGCTACTTCAGTAAGATTCACACTTTGGGGGGCCATCGCCAGTTTTTCTTCAAACGCTAAGCTTAGGCGGCTGGAATTCTCTTGCGTAAGCGCAATTGCCTTCTCTTCCGTTCCACATCCGTAGACGGTTAGCCTGGGATTGAAAGCTTTTGTGGTCGCTTGGGCAGCGGCTGCGTGACAGCAATCAAAAATGATTACCAATTGATCGCAATCTACGTCATCCAAGATTTCAGTCAGGAGCGAAACGACAGATTGAACCCTACTGTTCATCCCCGTCTTAACCGCTGTCATGAGTGCATCATTGTCTAGCCAAGCGTGCCCATAGATATAGAGTAAGTGAATTCCGCTTCCGCTGTCGTCCAGCGATTCAGAGGCGGATATTTCGCAGATCTCCAAACCCATGATTGCGAAGGGCCTGAACGCCCTCTCAACGACTGTTGCTACGGCCCGAAATGATGGAAGACTGTCCAGCTCAAGATGAGCCGGTGCGTCTCCATCGAGCGGTAGAAACGAAAGGCGGGTTATTGAATCCATCATGCATCACCAAGAAAAGAAGCTGCGCATAGATGTGTCTTCTGGTCCTTGCGCTGCAACAGAGCTTGGCAGATTTGCGACCAACTTTTGGAGGATGATTGGCGCTGTCGCTCCCAAGTGAAAACACAAAAGTGCCGACGCGGAACCTTGAATATAGAGTAGCGGCATTAAGCCACCTAGGATGATCATACCAATTGTAGTCACCCAGTAGATCGCATGTACCTTATATTTTTTTGATCCACCTGGTTTGCGCGAAAGCGCGTACCAGTGAAGGAGCTCCGCTGCAAAACCACCCGCTATCGCCACACCTATTTGTGCCAGCAATGTGTTCAGTTCCATAATGTTCCCCTCCTAAAAATTGGTCATTAGTGAATTGGTTTTATAATGTTAGTGCGATGAACAGCACCGATCTGCGTTATCGTATTTTCTTCAATTTCTGTTTCCGAGGCATAGTGACGCCAATTGGATACGACATCTGTAACGTCTTCAATGATCGTCTTTGCCTTGGAAGACTTTAAGGAGGCTGTTGCTGCGAATTGCAGCAGGTCATCACGCTCAAAGTGATCCCGTTTGCCATTTAGGCTCATTTGATGCTGCCCGGTCCACGCCCCGCTCGGATTGTAGGAGTAAGTTACATCAAACGCTGGTGAGAGTGTCCACGAACCATCCTGATCCATCAAGAACGCAATGTTTTTGACATGATCATCCTGATTCCGAGCAATGATGTTGAAAATTGCTCGTCGAAATTGCTCTTCGAGTTCCATCGCTCCCAAACCAAGCTGCCGAATTGTCAATATAGCTTGCTCGTAGGAGTAACCGCTGGGGTCATTGAAGTCGTAGTGCTGCAATGCGCATAGAGATTGCATATGAAGTTTCCGAGAAGCACCTTTGTCTGTGATCGGGCGGTCAAACCGTCGGGTCATGAAATGGCTGCGTCCGCCCTCGTGATGAAGGCGACATGGCATCATGTTGATCCCTGCATCTTTGGCCATTCGATAGTAGGCGTATTCAATTCGACCGTAACCTTGCGGGTCTGGCTCCTCTTTGTCTCGATTGTTGTCGATACCATCGAACTTCATCAACCAGTGTTCGAACCCGATGCCAGCATCTATTTGACCATGCCTAAATTCACCGGTGTCGGGGTTCCACGCCAAAATCGCCTTCGCCCGTGCGCCACCAGCTGACGTTCCGACACGCAGAATATCGTCAATCGCTTCAAGATCATTGTCGCCATCTAAGATGCCCGCCAGACTTTGTTTCTCGTCGAGGACGAGATTTGCAAGTCGCACAAGGTTCGAGATATTGACGTTAGAAGGCTTTCGCCCCGTTCCACCGACTGCAGGTTTGAATTCAAGAGCACCCATGCCACGTTGTCCGACATAGCAGAGACGTTCGACTGGGTTGAAGCTTTCTGGGGTCCGTCCTTGTTCCGCGAGCCAAGTGTTGATCAACCGATCACCATATTTGTCTGGCAGTGCATCCGCCAATAGTCCGGGTAGTCCCTTAAACGTCTGCTTTGGCAGCGCGGGAAACGAGTAGGGATCCGGACTCAGCGGCATGGTCAGGGGTGAGAGTTCAATTCCTGACAAGGCGAATTCGGGATCATACTGAAAGACGGCATAACCGTCCGCCTCTATCCAAGAAACGGCAGCGACTTCTCGACCCCAGAGGACGACTGATGCATCAGTTGTGGGTTCGGCCATACTCTATTCCTTGTTCCGCCATTGCCATTGTTTTGTTGTCTGATCGGCTTTCGCCGCGCGCGATCTCTGGCGTTCTGTTCCACCAGTCCGGACACGTTCAATTGGCCTGATACGTGGATCAGGGACCAGAAGATCGAGATTTTCTGACAACCTAAGAGCTGACAATACTCTGACGAAAGAATCCAGCGTTGCGCCGTCACCCGACTCCAGGCGCCTTAGTGTGCGCTCGGAAACCCCAGCGTCTTGCGCCAATTCGGCTTGAGTGATGTTTCGAGAGAGCCTGAGCCGCTCTATTTTGGCACCAATATCGCTTGATAAAGCTTCGGGCGACTTGTGGACTGATTGCAAGTTACCGGCCATATTTGACCTCTTAAGTCAGTTTGAAGTGATAAGGGGCCATATTTGACCTCTTCTAACGCAAGCGCTGTGCATCTTGTTAAGAGGACATATATGGCCTATTAAAGATCAAGGCAATGCCTAGAGGCCAAGAGTGACCGGTTAAGACCAGAAACAGAGCGAGTGATTTCGACGGACGGAGCAGGAACTGTACATGCGCAAACCAAACATATCACACACAGGACAGCGTGCATTTCCCGAACAGTTGGTTTCGCAGCGATCCTACTGCATGACGCAGCAATCAAAGGTCTCGGCATGTTGATCCTGCATCTTTCAGATATTCACTTCAAAAACGGCGAAGCTGGTTCGCCTATGGACCAGGACCACCATGTGCGCACCGTTCTGTTGCGCGATCTTCGCCAACAATGCGAAGCTATAGGGGCGATACCCGACGTCGTTCTTGTCTCCGGCGACATTGCCTATGCTGGCGACGCTGGAGAATACGATTTCGCCCAAACATGGCTCGAAGAAGTCTGCGCAGCGGCCGGGTGCGATACTAGCGTAATCATGACCATTCCCGGGAACCACGATGTTCAGCAAACCGTAACAAAAAAGCTCTTGGTTCAGTCTATTCACAACGACATTAAGGCGACCACAGATCCAAAGCTCTTGCCGGGGCGGCTTGCTCAACTCCTCAACGAAGAAGACACTCGTGATTGGCTCTACCGATCAATTGAGAACTACAACGATTTTGCGACGCAGTATTTTTGCGATTTACTGCCGCCTAACAGAACGACTGTGGAATGGCGCTTTGAGCTGAACGACGGATCAAGTCTTTGCATCACTGGTCTGAATTCCGCGTTTGTCTCAAGTCAAAATGACAAGGAAAAAACGCTTTATGTTGATCCCGCCGCGCAACGGATCACCCATGAGGACGGAGTGGTACACCTAGTGATGTGCCACCACCCGTACAACTGGTTGGCTAACGGCAAACAGCTTGAAGATCATTTGAACGTTGTGTCTAAAATCCAGCTTTTTGGTCACGAGCATACCAACCGCGTTCTGCCAGCCCGAGATTGGATCCGTATAGCTGCAAGCGCAGCACAACCGGACAGGCGGGAAGAAGGCTGGGAGCCGGGTTATAACCTCATCGAGTTATCGGTAGCTACCAGTGGAAGCCGCCGCGGGCTGTCGAACTGGCGTTGGAAGCCGGGGTGCCAACCAAGACGCATATCCTGAACCTGCTGCATAGGCTGATCGATCCAAAGCAGACAGATCACCCAGAGATCGATCCACCAGATGCCTT
>Ga0189291_100309_pt1 | contig 23348 bp, 20 predicted proteins | sample UW1redminimetaG_FD_130331 | JGI IMG/M metagenome (GOLD analysis project Ga0189291, IMG submission 130331) | Marine microbial communities from the Costa Rica Dome - UW179B-red mini metaG | ecosystem: Environmental > Aquatic > Marine > Oceanic > Photic zone | place: Costa Rica: the Eastern Pacific... | reverse complement strand
ATTTTTTTAATTGAGATTCTGTAAGTAAAGCCTCTAAATCTTCATCTCTTTTTTTGGTAAGTGACTCAAGCTTACTTCTTGAATCACGACTGCGAGTTTTTCTAAGCTCATCAGTGGAAGTAAAAAAATCAGTCAATATCTCTTCAGAAGATTTGATCTGTTTTTCAGTAAGGGTAAGCTCGGTATTAAACTTTTTAAGAATAGTTTCAACTCTTTCTTTAACCGGAGCGGGTTCCTGGCGAATTCTCTGTTCTCGATTTTGAGAATTAATGGTAGTTGCCATTAAAAGAAACAGAAGTGGGACTAGTGTGATACTTTTTTTCATGTGATGTGATTTGAATTATGGAGTATAGCAGTTAGACGATCTTAGTCTATCAAACTTGTGATGACATCTACTAGCATGTACATGCTAACACGAAGATGCGGTTACAGTTAAACGAAAGTTATCGTTATTTACGCACGGCAATAATGCCAAATTCTAAGAAAGGAGGAATCATGAAACGGCAAATAGTACTAACAGGATTAGTAAGTTTGATATTAGCTATAAGTTCTGTAAATGGTATGCAGAGCATAAAATTCATAGTTGACTACAATTCAGGTCATGTTCATCCTTATAAATATGCAAATAAGGATATTAGAGAATTTCATGCGTTTCAGGAGGATGTTCGTGATTTCTCAGAAGCTGTATATCGTGATAAAACAGTTAAGGCAAGAAGGATTAAAAGTGATATTCTTCGCAGAATTCGGAATGAGATTGATGACACCAGAACAAAGATCAGATATATAGAACATGATTTAGGTTATAATGAACTAAAACCTATACTGCATAATAAAAAGCGTTCCGGAAGAAATGAGTACAGCAAACGGAATAGCAACCAACTTACCGGAGTTCAAAAGCATTTAAAGATCTTACATAAACAGTTATCAGATCAAAAAAGAATCTTGATTCGGTTAGACAGAATGAATTTATCACATGGGTATGATTTTCATACTCAAGCAAGAATACATTTAGACCTAATGTATGAGTTTGAGAAAATTCTTAAGAAAGATATCAATGAATCATACAAGCAATATAGAAAGCGCAACCGCGTGGGAGATTAACTAAAAGGAGCTATTATTAAATAGCTCCTTTTTTTATGTTACGTCGTACAATTCTTTATTTCTCGAAAACACAGATCGGGCGTATGGGCAAAGAGGGAGAACCTTAAGATTGTTTTTTCTTGCAAACTCCACTGCTTCAAATACAAGATTTTTACCTAAACCCTTACCTCTAAAATGGTCAGATACTTCTGTGTGATCAATTATAATGCGTTCACTTCCTGCCTTAGAGTAAGTGAGTTCAGCCGCTTTTTCTCCGTTATCAATAATATAAAAAGCACCTTTTGTTTCAGTTTCTGCGTGTTGTATTTTCATGGTAATTTTTTCCGATCAAAAAACTTTTGAAACAATCTATACAATGAGTACAAAACTTTCTTCACTTTTATTAAGCATAACTTTTGTTCTTCTAAGTTGTAATGTCTTTGGACAAAAAACTATAGAAGTGGAGCTGAAAAAGTATAAAAGGATTGATAAACCGGCAAGAGATGAAGTTTCAGGAATAGTAAAGGATCCCAGATTTGACAACGTGTTATGGGTACACGGAGATTCTGGAACAAAGAACCGAATCTATGCTATCAACATTGATGGAGAGCTACTTCCTGACGAAGATTCTAAAGGAGTAAAGATCAAGGGAGTAAAAAATAAAGACTGGGAGGATCTTGCAATAGATGAAGAAGGGAATATTATTATTGCAGATATCGGGAATAATTGTAGCTGTCGCAAAGATCAATCGCTGATTATTGTAAACAATCCATCATCTAAAATGGAAGAAACAGAAGATTATAAAACTTATGCTATTTCTTATGAAAAACCGGATGGATTCCTTTATAAATTTTTGAATTATTCAATGGATGCGGAAGCACTATTCTGGAAGGATGGAGCTGCTTTTGTCCTAACAAAACGATTCAGGGGCAGAGATACTAAGCTTTTTGTTTTAAAAGAGTTCATGGAAGAGGGTACTAATGAATTCAAGTTCTTACAAAAAATTGATTTCGATGACGAGGTAACCGGTGCCGATTTTGCATTCGGTAAACTTGCTGTGCTTACTTACAAATCTTTATGGATATTTACAGAAGATGAAACGGCTGATTTTTTTGATGGAGAAGTAACCAGGTATACTTTTGAAGCAGAACAAGTTGAAAGTGTTGCTTTTTTAAATAAAGATACCGTCATCATTGCCGAGGAAAATGGAGATCTTTATAAAGTGGAACTCTAATTAATTGAGTTTAAAATCAGGATCATTCAATTTCTGTTGATCTGAATAGCTTAATTCTATTACTGCTTCAAGATTTGATCGGCTAGGAAAATTCCTGATCATCTGAATAAATCCAATCGCTATAAGAATAGCATAAATTACAGAAGGTGAAAACAAAAAAAAGACCATAGCCAATAATAGTGCTAACTCAATAAATACAAATTTGATCAACACACCTTTTCTATAGATACCTAATTTTAGCTTTAACGTTGATTCTGTATTTGTAGATTTGAATATTTTCTTTGTGAAAGACTCTCCTACTGAAATAATTATGATGGATAATATTATGATTCCGAATTCGATCATTCTTTCATTCCCGGGAAGACTATTCTTTAGCGGGAGATAGTCTAGAAAATGAAGAACAGCTAAAACTACTCCAAAATTAAAAACGCCAAATGTAAAGGCGCCAAACAATATTTTTGAGCTTCTGAAATACTCACCTACTGTTGTGTATTCCTGCTTTTGATTCATGATGGATTTCTGTCAAATTTATCCCAGTTTGGTTTCCTTTTTTCTAAGAAGGCATTTTTACCTTCTTCTGCTTCATCCGTCATATAAGCCAGGCGTGTGGCTTCTCCGGCAAATATTTGTTGCCCTATAAGTCCGTCATCGATCATATTAAAAGCAAATTTTATCATTTTTATAGCTGTTGGGCTTTTACCTAAAATTTCCTGAGCCCATTCATAGGCGGTGTCTTCCAATTCATCATGAGGAATTACCGCATTTACCATTCCCATATCAAAGGCTTCCTGAGCATTATAGTTTCTACCCAAAAAGAATATTTCACGACCTCTTTTTTGCCCAACCTGACGAGCTAATAAAGCCGATCCAAATCCACCATCAAAACTGGCAACGTCGGCATCTGTTTGCTTGAAAATGGCGTGCTCTTTGCTAGCTAAGGTCATATCGCATGTAACATGTAAACTGTGTCCGCCACCAACAGCCCAGCCCGGTACAACGGCAATTACAACTTTTGGCATAAACCGAATGAGCCTTTGCAATTCCAGAACGTTTAAGCGATTAATACCATCTCCGGCTTTATAACCTGTTTTGGAGCGAACTCTTTGATCACCACCGGAACAAAACGAATATTTTCCGTCTTTTGATGAAGGGCCTTCAGCACTTAAAAGTACTACTCCGATATCATTATCTTCTTTAGCATCAGAAAAGGCTTCATACATTTCGAAAAGAGTTTTAGGGCGAAATGCATTTCTAACATCCGGTCGGTTAAAGGCAATTCGGGCAACTCCGTTTAATTTTTTGTAGGTGATATCTTCGTATTCTTTAACTGTAGTCCAATTCATGGCAATGTATTTGTTTGGATAAATTTTTTAATTGTTTTAGCGAAAGATTCAGGCTGATCGGAATGTACTCTGTGATTAGCATTTTCAAAAATTTTAAGAGTTGATGACTCGATGCGCTTCTTCATAGCTCCCATAATGTTAGTGAATTTTTGATCTTTCTCTCCGACTATTAACTGAACCGGCATTTTTAATCTGCTTAACTGTTCTTTAAAGCAGGGCATACTTCCCGTCCCAAATCCGAGTAAAGAATTACTCATCCAAAGCGGGTTTTGGTTTCTCTGAATTTCTTCCGCTTTTTTTGATTGAATTTCACCAGAATCAGATTCAAAGATGGGCATTTGCTTCCATTTGTCTATAAATTGATCAAAATTTCCAAGAATCGAATCTGCTCGTTGGCCGTCCAGTGCCTGCCGAGCTTGCTTTTCTTGTTCGTTCTCAATGCCAAATGTGGTGCTTTCCAGTATTAATCCCTGAATTAAGTCAGATCGTTGTAAAGCTATTTGAAGAGCTAACCTTCCACCCATGCTATATCCGTGAAGAAAGAGTGGATATTTAAACTGCTCAGAAATTAGTTTTACGATATCAGCAGTTTGTTCTTTCGAAGCAAAACGGTAATGCATTTCCGAACCTTCTGTTTTTCCGTGTCCCAAAAGGTCAACTGTGATAGGATTACAAAATTCTTTTAGCTTTGGGATTAGTTCTGAAAAAAAATCTGAACTTCCCATAAACCCATGCAAAAGGACTAAAAAGGGGAGTTCGTCTTTCTGTTGATGAATATGGTAGTGATATTGAATTCCTCTAATTTTTATTATCATCTTGCGAAGATAAAGAGAAATTCCAAAGCTTGTGGCGTTCAATCATGGAGTCATCCGCATCAGTTATACATTCAATAACATGAACGCCGGGTTTATCGATGTAGCTTTCGAACGCAGGAGCAAATTGTTCGGGTTTCGATACCAAAGTGTGATCGATTTGATATCCTCTGCATAGCGAGACGATGCGTACATCCTGAGGAGTTTCAAAATATTGCCGATGCTTTTGCTTGAACTTGTATACCGGAAGCATTCTGAAAATAGTTCCTCCTCCATTATTTAAGATGACGATAACTAAAGGGTTCGTAACTTCTTTTATGCTCAAAAAAGCGTTAATGTCATGTAGAAAAGCTATATCTCCAATAAATAAGACTCCTTGCTTATCTAGTATAGAACTAAGTCCGATCGTGGTAGAGATGATACCATCAATTCCTGCAGCACCACGATTCACATAAATTTCTTGCCCTGAAAAGTCGGTAAATAGCGCTAAATCCCGAACCGGAAAAGAGTTTGAAAGCATTGTAAAAGCTTTTTTAGGGATGAGTTCCCCCGTTTCTTTAAAAACATAACCATCTGTAAGCGGAGTACTTGGTTGGATTTGATCCACCAAAAAAGAGTTAAACTTTTTAGAAATCTTTTTCCATTTACTTAACCACTTAGAACTTGCGTTACCATTTATATCAGGAATGGTAAGCGGACTGTTCAACTGAATAGTGCGGTCAGTAGGGTAATCTCCATCATTTGGAAATCTGCTTTCAGTAAAACCTATTTGATGAATTTCGTTACATTCTTCAAGAAGTTGCTGAACTCCTTTTGATACAGGAAACGAGCCGATTCTAAGGATAAGATCCGGCTTTAGATCCTCTCGGTATTCACTATCCTTTAAAAAACCGGCATAACCTGAAATTATATGTCGGGAGTTTGGGACATTTGAGCCGGGCTCTGCAATAATTGGAGCAGAAAGTGCTCTTGCAAGCGGTGTAATAAATCCTGTTTCAGTAGCTGATGAAGTTGCCCCCACAATTATTAATGGATACTCAGCAGATATAAGCTGTGACCAGAATTTTTCCCCCAATTCTGTTTCTCCCATATTTTGAGAATACTCAGTTTGGGATCGGTTTGAGTGGTTTTGATTTTCGGACTCAATTTTCTTCAAAAAATCATCTTCGGGTTCAAAAGGCTTATCAAAAGCAAAATTAATATGCGACACTCCTGAATCTTCTAAGGATCTCTGAAAGGCTTGCCGCGCTGTTACAGGAACTCTTTTTTGTTTTTCTGGGTGCGTGCTGGGTTCGCCTGCTTCATGAAAAAAGACAGGTTGTGTTCCAAAGATCTTAACCTGATCAATAGTTTGGGAAGCTCCTAACCCTCTTAAATGAGGAGGACGATCTGCACTGGCTATGATCATCGGAATACCCGAATTCGTTGCTTCAAATACTGCAGGAGCATAATTCGCAAGGGCAGTACCCGAAGTACAAACTAATACTGATGGTACACCCGATGCTTTGGCTTGGCCCAATGCAATAAATGCCGCAGATCGTTCATCTACAGCAATTGTTTTTGAAATACCCGGATGGGCAGAGAATGCTAAAGTTAGCGGAGTTGATCTGGAACCCGGAGATATAACTACATTTCGTACGCCCTCAACGAATAATGAGCGTACAAATAATGTGCTCCAGTAAAAGGCTAAATTCTGAGTTTCATTTTCGGGCATATTCGAGGGCTGAAAGCATGGGTATAAATTTTAAATTAGTTTCTTCCCATTCTTTAGATGGATCAGACCCTTCAACGATACCACATCCTGCAAAAAAATTCACTTCATCTTTTTTGATAAGTCCACTTCTTATTGCAACTACAAATTCGCCATCACCATTTGCATTGATCCATCCTATTGGCGCCGCATACCAACCTCGATCGAAATCTTCGAATTGAGTGATATAGGGAACGGCTTCTTCTCTGGGAAATCCACCCACAGCCGGAGTAGGGTGGAGGTTTTTTAGAACTTCAGTTTTTGAAACTCCGTTTTTAATATGTGCACGGATAGGAGTATACAAATGCTGAACATTGGTAAGCTTTTTTACAGAAGGAAATTTCGGAATATGAATTGAATCAGCATAGCGTTTAAGGTTTTTGCTAATTGCGTTGATCACAAAGTTGTGCTCATTTCTGTCTTTCTGACTTTTTATTAACTCAGATTCAAGTCGCGCATCTTCGGAAGCAGTTTTACCACGCGGTGTACTGCCGGCCAGACCTTCTGTAAGAATAAAATCATTGTTGAAGGATGCTAATCGTTCAGGAGTACAACCAATAAAACTGGATTCTGAATCTTGGCGGATCAGAAATGAATAACAATCAGGATATTGATTACGAAGTCTGTTCAAAATGTGGGTATCGCATACTTGTTGATCGATCTTGATATTCAACTTTCTTGCAAGTACGATCTTATCATATTTTTTATCTGAAATATGTTCTGTTGCCAAGTTTATGGCGTGTTGCCATTTGTAGAAATCGGGAGAATCCTGATTTGGAATTTGAATTGAATGATTATTAGTGAACTCAGGTCCAATATCATAGCTTTCTACAGAACAAAGTTCGTTAAGATCATCTAAACGATCATATATAGATGTTGAAAGTGATTCTACTGTATCATTATTCTCAATTTTAAGATTAATAGTAAGTAGGGTTAACGAACCGGAAGAAATTACAGACCATTTGGGAAGAGTAAATGAAGAGGCTCCAAATTGTGACCACTCTTTACTTATATTATGATCATGAAATGAAAATCCTCCAAAAAGGTGAGGAGCAGCCCTTGAGTGAGTTAGTTTAGAAAATTGATAAATCTGTTTGATTAACTCTTTTCCAAGACAGGAAGCTTCTTTAAATCTGTTTTTTCCAGTGGTTCTTATTCGCTGTATTTCTCCGGCTGCAGCCATGGAAAAATGTTCAGAAGGTTTTTCCCAATAATATTCGAATGAATTTTTATGTGGATTTTGTTCTAAAACAGCAAGAACATCTACTTTTTGAATAGGGAAAGAAAGGGAGAAAAAGGTTTTTTCATTGCTCTTTTTACATTCTAGAACCTGAACAATTTCGGAAATAAATTCATCATGACTTATTTGGTATTCAAATAAATCTGTAAGCGAATGATTTTTTAAATGACTTTGAGGCATTATAGCCTTATCAATTAACTTTCAATTTAAAATGAAAATAAGAAATAGATTGGCTAAATGCTAAGAAATGCGAATAACTTTAAAAAAGTAATATAAATTCAGCAGTTACTGAGCATCATCATCTTCACCGGAAGCGAATGGATTTTTAATGCCATATTCGTTTAAATCGTATTCAGCTAATTCAAAGAAATAATCCCAGGCAGCAGCGCTTTTTCCATTGTCATCAACCCAAGTTGGGTGGCTTTGTTTAATAAGTCCAACAGCTCTTTTAGCGTACTTTATTCTCTCTTGATCGTCTTTAATTCTGGGAAGTGCAGCAATCATCAAATCGAGATTAAAGCCACAATCGAAGTCTTTCGGTTTTTTTTGGTCTATGAACATGATGAACTTTTGATTATTTCGTTATACTAAACGTATGAATAATCTCAATTCTTTGAAACGCTTATTTGCAAACAGATTTATAATTTTGTTCCTGATGATGTGCATGTCGGTTTCAATAAAAGCTCAAAAAAAGGATAGCTCTGGTGTTAACGCTAAGAACACCATTTATTTTGAGATGATAGGTCATGGAGGGCTGTACTCAGTTAACTATGAACGAGTTTTTCATTCGAAATCTGTATTGAGAGGTGGACTTTCCTATCTTAACACTTCCTCAGATGCCATTCTTTCCTTTAACTATATTTCAATCCCATTATCTGCTTCTAAGCTATTTCCTACTGATAAAGACTCATTTTTTGAGATAGGAATGTTTACTTCAATTTTTTTTCATTTCGATTATAACGATTTAGACTCGTGGATCGGGATTAACTTAGGTTTCAGAGAACAGGATCTTTTTGAACCGAGGAGAATGGTTCGGTTTTTTGTATCACCGTTTTACATACCTGGTAGTGAGAATAAATTTGGATTGACCGGCGGTTTAGCTTTTGGATCTGGGTTTTAAATAAGCACTTTAATTCGCGGAAAATAATTCCATCCTCTTCTATATTATTTCTTAGCTTTAAACTTAATTTTAAAGACAAGAAATTTATGTTTTACAATTCAGTGATAGAAGCGGTGGGTAACACACCTCTTGTAAAACTTCAAAAATTAACTAATGGTTCAAAAGGAACTTTATTAGCTAAGGTTGAATATTTCAATCCGGGACAAAGTATTAAAGACCGTATTGCGATAAAAATGATAGATGATGCGGAGACGAAGGGTCTCATAAACCCGGGAGGCACAATTATTGAAGGAACTTCCGGGAACACCGGAATGGGACTTGCTCTGGTTGCCATTCAACGAGGGTACAAGTGTATATTTACTACAACCGACAAACAGAGTCAGTCAAAAGTTGATATTCTGAAAGCGTTGGGAGCTGAAGTTGTTGTTTGTCCTACGAATGTAGAAGCGGATCATCCCGACAGCTATTATTCAGTTTCAAAAAGATTGAGTGAGGAAACCCCAAATTCATATTATCCGAATCAGTATGATAATCTTAGTAATACTCAAGCTCATTACGAAAGCACAGGCCCTGAACTTTGGGAGCAAACCGAAGGAAAGATTACACATTTTGTTGCGGGTATGGGAACCGGCGGAACAATTTCAGGAACCGGTAAATTTTTAAAAGAGCAAAATCCTGATATTAAAATAATAGGTATTGATAGTGTGGGCTCTGTGTACAAAAAATACTTCGAAACCGGTGAGTTTGATTTAAATGAAGTAAAGCCATATATGACAGAAGGTATTGGAGAAGATATTATTCCGGAGGCTATAAACTTTGATGTAATTGATGAAGTTATTCAGGTAAATGATAAAGACTCTGCAGTAATGACTCGCAGGTTATCAAATGAGGAAGGATTATTTGTGGGCTGGTCGTGTGGGGCTGCGGTAAAAGGCGCACTGGATTATCTTAATGAATATCCAATGAAACCGAACGATGTAATGGTTATTATACTTCCTGATAGTGGAACCCGTTACATCGGCAAGATTTATAACGATGAATGGATGAAAAAACAAGGATTTTTAGATTAAGGAATTATGGCAGAACAAAATCAGACAATGAACCCGGGAAAAATGGAAATTGAACTTAAAGAAGAGGAGGCTGTTGGGACCTATTCAAATTTGGTTATGATCACGCATTCTCCTTCTGAGTTTATATTAGATTTTATTGCGGTGATGCCCGGTGTGCCAAAAGCTAAAGTTGTTAAGCGGATGATACTCACTCCCGATCATGCTAAACGATTGGCTAACGCATTAAATGAAAATGTAAGCCGCTTTGAGGAAGAACATGGGGCTATTGCTTCGAGTAAAGAGAAAATTGATATTCCTATGTACCGTGGACCTGTTCCTGAGGCTTAATTATTTTTTTGCACTCAGAAGTAGTGCCAATCCTACTATAAAAAAGCTTATGTGAGATATTGAAGCGGCAAGTTCGGGTGAGATAGCACCATAATAACCAAATGGTTCAGCTATCTTCATAAATGCCAAGTATAAAAAGCTTATAGCCAAACCTGCGGCCAGATAAACGCCTTTACCGCCGCGTCTTCTCACTGAAGCAACAGCAAAACCGATTATAATTACGATAATAATTGAAAGAGGGTATACAAGTCTTCCAAAAAATTGAACTTTAGGCATATTAATATTTCCCGCTCCGCTTCTCTCAATAGATTTGATATAGTTTCGGGCCTCTTCGTAAGTAAGTTGATAAATATCAGAAGTGGAGCGAGAAAGATCTGCAGGAAATATACTTATAGTTGTATCAATTTTTGCTTTAATTGATTCCTGATACCCATTTTTTGAAAAATCTCTGATTGTAGCGTCTCTTAAGGCCCAATGATTGCTATCGGGCTCCCAAACCATTTTGTAAGCCGAAATAGTTTTTAATACTCCATTTTCATCACTATCGGTAAATTCAACCCGATAAGCAATATTCTGGGTATCATCAAAATGATTTACTTTAAGTATACTATTCTTTGAGATCTGCCTGTAGATGTGATTCCTATCTATCGATTCAGACTGCTTCTTTAAGTATTTTTTTTCAAAAGATGTTTTTGCTTTGTTTGATCTGGGTATGACATTTGAATCAAGCACACTCATGGTAATAGCGCAAACTATTGCAAATACTAAATAAGGGGTAAATAAACGGTACAAACTAATGCCGGCGGCTTTAAGGGCAGTTATTTCAAGCCTTTCTGAAAGCTGGCCTGTCAAGAATAAACATGCAGTAAAAACAGCGACAGGAAAGATCAAACGTGCCATTTCTGGAATATAATTCAAGTAATAATCTCCCCATATTTCAGCCATTTTAGCACCCTTATCAGTATAATCGTCGCTATTCTCAGAAAAATCGATCATTATAAAAATGAATACTAGAACTACAATTACAAATAATGTAATAGTTAGCATTCTCAGGAATATGTATCGGTCGAGTTTATTAAACATTTTTCAAGAAGAGATCTTTAAAACGAAATTCTGTCATTAAACGGGCTAATAAGGTTATACCTAAAAGTGAAAAAACGATATTGAAAGTCCACATACCAATAAAAGGAGTTACAAAAAGTCTGTCTGCCAGTTTTTCTCCTTGTATAAGGGCAATCCAATATATGGTTAATATTACCACGCTTATAATTGCAGCAATACCAAAATTTCCTCTCTTGGTCATAATACCAATTGGTGCTCCCAGCAGAATAAATACAATACATGCTACTGGAATTGAAAACTTCTTGTGGATTTCAACCAAATATCTGTTAATGCTTTTTTGCCTAAAAAGTACGTTCGCTTGAACATTTTGTAATGCCGCTTTATAGTTATTTAGATCAGAGATTGCTGAGTTCAATATTCTTTTTTGATCTTTTATAAGCTTTTGCTGATTTAAAGCAATAGAAGATGTAACTAATGCTGTATCAATATCTGTTTCATTTTTGTCAATATTTCTGGAATCTGTTACCAATTCTTTCCCAATCCGTGGTAGTGTTTGATTTAATTTTTGAGCTTCCAAATATTGCTTATCTACTTCATTTACTAATGAATCAACGATGACCTTCATGGACTGAACATTCATTGTTCTGTCGCTCTTATTTCTTCTTTTTGGATCTGATTTTTCGAAGGCTAGATCGGCAAGGTCAAAGGTTATTCTATGCTCCGCAAAATTCGATATTTCTAGTGTAGTTTTAGTTCTGTCATTAGTGATAGGGAATTTTTGCATATTTCCTTCAAACAAATAAAGAGTCAACATCTGATCATTCTCAGAGAATAAATATCCTTTTTTTGCTTTAATAAATGCTCGATCAGATTCTCTAGTTTGATCTTGATAAAGAGTGATTCCAAATAAACTGTCAGTTTCGTTATCAATTTTATCAACTAAGAAAATATACCCGTCAATACCATCGTAAAATTCGCCGGGCTTTAAATCAAAGCCGGGCTTTTTTAACCTAATGTCTATGAATAGTGATCTTGATTTATGGTTTGCTTCCGGAAGAATATCATTAGAAAACCAAATCAATGCCACACAGAGAAAAATACTCGCCATAAATACAGGAAAAATCACTTTTAATGGGTGAACGCCCGAAGCTCTAACCGCGGTTAGTTCTTGCAATTCTGAGAATTTACCAAAAGCCATTAATGTGGCAACAAGCACAGCCATGGGAGCAGCCAGCACAACCATGTAAGCAAGATTGGTTAAAATTAATTCAAAAATGACCGTCAAAGGAATGTCTTTACCAATAAGGCGATCAATATGAAGCATAAGAAATTGCATCAAAAGCAAAAACATCAAAGTAAGAAAGCAGAATAAAAAAGGGCCTATATGCCTTTTTAGAAGATCTAATTGAAGGCTATTGATGAGTTTATTTATCATTAAAAATCTTAAGATGTACTAATTTTACTGTTATCACGTAAAGAAAAGGAAAATATTGGTAGAAAATATAGCAAGGTTGTAAGATTTATACTTTTAAGATAATCGAATATATGTTATTATCGATGCCAATTCGAACACCAAAAAAAGACGTTGAACAGCCTATACTAAAATTGCTACAGAATCAAGTTTTAAAAACCAGAGTTTCCCCTGTATTTGAACTCCATCATTAGGCTTTTACTAATTTCAACGATCATGCTTCTTGGCTTGATGGTTATAACACCAGTGGATAGTTATGCCCAGCAAAGAACAGTGATCGATACATCCAAAGTTGTAGCTGATACGTCACTAATTGGAATAAAATTTTACTATCCATTTGCGAAAAATCCGGTTAGTAATTTTAGAAAAAGAAAAGTCCCAAAGATATACAGGCTTCTTTCCAATGATTTTAACACAGAAGTGGATTGGGATTCAACATCTATTTACAAAATTCAGGAAAAGATAAGCGGTACTTCCGTACTTATACCCAATATTTTAGATTTTGAGAGTTATACATCCATAAAAAAGGATGTCCAAAAAAGTGATCTTGCACTACTGCTGATCGAGGAAGGTAAGAAAGATGAACAACAGGGAAGAGGGTTACTGGATTTTAGCTTGAAAATACCCGGTGGAGAAAATTCAGCATTTACTACCATATTCGGAAAACCGGAAGTAAATCTAAGAGTTAATGGTTCAGCCAATATGAATATTGGAGCTTCCATTCAAAAAATTGAAGATCCCGCAATTCCTGAAGATCAACAGAAAAGAATAGATCCAACATTTAATCAGAATCTTCAATTAAATATACAGGGTTCTATTGGTGATAAATTAACAATAGCTACAGATTGGGATACTGAAAGAACTTTTGATTACCAAAATAGGCTTAAAATAGCTTATACCGGTTACGAGGATGAGATTATTAAAAGTATCGAGTTGGGTAATGTTTCGATGGAAACAGGAAACTCTTTAGTAAAAGGTGGTGGAGCTCTATTTGGAATAAAGTCTATTGCTGAGCTGGGACCTCTGCGTGTTACGTCGGTTCTTTCCCAGCAAAAGGGTGATAGCAAGAGTCAAACTATAACAGGTGGGTCACAGGAGGTTAACTTTGAATTACAGCCAACTGATTATGATGACGATCAACATTTTTTCCTCGATTTCTATAACAGACAAGAATTTGAAGGCAACATGCTTGATAATTTACCCACTATAGGTACTTCGTATCAAATTTCAGAACTAAATGTATGGCTGGAAGATGCAAACGGAGCAGCTGATAACGCAGCAAAGAGAGCATATGCGTTTGTAGATATGGGAGTTGTGGAGAACAACGATGGTACTTTTGGCTTGCCAAACAATGAAGAAGATCGTCTTGATGATCAAAAATTAGAAGACAGAAGAAATAACACCTCGGTCCAAACCGATGATCTTAACCTGAAAGGAAGTGTACAACCCGGAAGTTATTATGTTAAACTTACACCAGGCGAAGATTATGAATTTAATAGTGCTTTAGGCATCATAAGTTTAAAAAGAAGAGTTGGAAGCAATTCTACTTTAGCGGTTTCTTATTCTTATATAGATCCAAGAGATCCAACCAACGTACTTGAAGTAGGTGATGTGAATCCACCTTCAAGTGGGGTTAGTTATTTCAAACTATTAAGGCCAAGGAGTTTAACTCCCGATAAATTTGCATGGGAACTGACACTTCGGAATATCTATTCCCTTGGTGTTACTAACGTTACCAGAGAAGGATTAAACGTAAATTTCGAGATAACTAGAGACAATCAGTCGATAAACAGAATTCCGGGTAGAAATAAAACACTACTTGAAGATCTTGGGTTGGATTTACAGGATTCTGAGCAAGCTATAGGTTCAGATAACCAAATAGATTTTGATGGTCTTCGGTTTGATCCATTCACAGGAAAGATCATGTTTCCGTATCTGGAACCATTTGGCTCTCGCATCGATACACTTATTTCTGATTTGGCAACAGATGAGTCGGAGTTGGTTTTTGACTCGTTATATTCAGCAAAGAAAGAAATTGCTTTCGAAAGTACACAAAACCGATATTATGAGATAACAGGTAGTTCTAAAGGTGGTGTTTCAAGCTCTTTCTTTTTAGGTGATTTGGTTGAAGGTTCAGTTAAAGTATTTGCAAATGGAGCAGAACTTGTTGAAGGCTTAGACTTTGAAGCAGATTATTCCATTGGTATTGTTTCTATTTTGAATGATAGATTTTTGGCTCCTGGACAAAACCTTAGAGTGGAATATGAGAACAATCAATTCTTTTCGATAGGGCAAAAGAACTTTACAGGAGTGAGAGCCGAATATTTGGTTTCAAATAATATTAGTTTGGGAAGTACATTTTTCAAATTGAATGAACAAACACTTTCAGATAAGATCAGAATCGGAAATGAACCCATTAATAACACTATTATTGGGCTTGATGCCAATGCCAAATTTAACACGCCTTGGTTAACTCGTTTTATTGATAGAATTCCACTATTACAAACCCGAGCTGAATCTAATTTTAGTATAAGTGGAGAATTTGCTCAGTTACGCCCCGGAGTTGCCCAAACTAATGCTGTAAGAGATGCAATCGATAATGGGATTCTTTTTAAGGATGAAGAAAACGGGTTGTCATTTATTGATGACTTTGAAGGGTCAGAATTTACCATCCCTTTTAAATTTGCAACAAGATGGAATTTGCCAAGTGCGCCTGCTGCATTACCCGGATATGATCCCGATGATCCACATTTCAATAATGGAACGGCTCCACCTTCTGATTTGATGTCAAAAACATCACGCTCAGATCTAAGAGCACAATTTTCGTGGTATGAAATTCCTAGGAATGTACAAAGCATCCTCGGAAATGTTGAAATAACACCTGAATCCAGAACAGTATTTGTTAGGGATGTATTTAGAGGAAGAGAAACTAACAACCCTCAGGAAGAGATCATTACAACTTTAGATGTTTACTATAATCCTACTGAAAGAGGACCTTATAACTACAATCCTGATTTAAAGAATATGTTGGAAAACGAGCCCGAAAAGATGTGGGGCGGTATGACAGCTACTTTACCATCCGGGCAAGAAGATCTTTCTCAAAATAACATAGAGTTCTTAGAGTTTTGGGTTCAAACCATTCTTCCTGATGGCAAAGAACCAGATGCCCAGGATATAAATGAAGATTATGATGGAAAGATCTACATTGATTTGGGAATTATATCAGAAGATGTAATTCCAAATGAAGTTGTAAATACGGAAGACGGACTGGCTCAAAATTTGGAAGGCCTTGAAAGAGATGCCGCTTCAAGATCATACATTCCTTCAATTCAAACTCCTCCCCAAGGTCAATTTTCAAATCAGAATAGAAGTCTGGAAGATGTTGGATTAGATGGAGTTCCCAATGAAGATGGTTTTAATGCTGAAACAACAGAGAGAGCACTTTTTGCAAGCTTTCTTCAGGATATGGCGAATGCATATGGAATCAGTAGTGATAGATACAAAGAGATAGAAGCTGATCCTTCAAACGATGATTACGTGTATTATGGTGAATCTCAGGTTGATAATTTAAAATTACACGAGCGCTTTCACAGGCTCAGAGGATATTATGAAGGTAACACACCTGTTGCTGGTGGCGACAAAAGGGCTGTTACTCTTAAACCTGAAAAAGAAGGTTTGATTACTCCGTCTAATGTAGAGCTCCAAAACGCATATTTTCAATATGAAATAAAATATAATCCTGCAGATTTTGACAATCTTGAAGTAGGATCTGACAGCACATTTATAGTTGATAAAGTAGGTAGCGGATCTCAGGATAGAGTCTGGAGATTGATTCGTATCCCGCTAAATGAATTTACAAGAAAAGTTGGAGATATAAACGGGTTTCAAAATATTTCTTACATGAGATTTTGGATGTCGGGTTATAAAGAGCCATTTACAATGCGTTTTGCAACGTTTGAGTTTATTGGTAGCCAATGGAGAGAAGCGGAAAACATTACGGAATCCCGGAACTCTCCATCAGATTTTAAAGTGGCAACAGTAAATATAGAAGAAAATGCAAGCAGGTCTCCTATTCCTTATCGACAACCTGAAGGCGCAATAAGAGCGGTAAATAGAGGTGCACAAGTTCAATCTTTGGCGAATGAACAATCTCTTGTATTGCAAACAGAGGGATTAGGTTCTCAGGAAATAAACCTGGTGAAAAGAGTGTATCCTGGTGGGTTAAATTTTTTGAATTATTCCAATATTCGAATGTTTGTGCATGGTGAGGGTTATGATGAAAGAGAAGATGCCGAGTTGGTAATAAGAATGGGAACGGATCTTGATAATGATTTTTATGAATACCGACAACCTGTTACCCCAACTGATCCTGATTTTAATTTTGGGGATTTTGATCCTCAGGAAGGAGGGAGGCTGAATTCAGAAGCCGAAGAAGTTTGGAAGTATGATGAGAATAGTATGAATATTATCATTTCTGCATTTAATGTTTTGAAGCAAGAACGGATAAATGCAAACATAGATCCTTCTCAACTATATGAAAGAACTGATATTCTAACAGGTGATATTGCGCCAGGAGCTGTAATAGCAATTAAAGGTAATCCTTCTTTAGACAGAGTTTCAGAATTCGCAATCGGGATAAGAAATCCTCATGATATGAATGACCCAAATTCTCCCGGTAATTCTAATTTGGATGCAGAATTTTGGGTAAATGAATTAAGAATTTCCGGTTTTGACAATGAAAACGGATGGGCAGCAAATGGTAAAGCGAATCTAAAATTGGCTGATTTTGCCTCTATGAATGCCAATGTTACCAAGCAAACAACGGGTTTCGGTGGTTTAGATTCTAGGCTGGGCCAACGAAGTGTTTCAGATAACCTCGGTTACTCAGTGAGCTCAACCGTAAACTTGCATAAGCTTGTTCCAGATAGATTTGGATGGTCTTTTCCGGTTACCGTTTCAGCAAGAAGAAATTCCTCAACACCAAAGTTCTTACCTGACAGAGGTGATATCAGGCTGGATGATTTTATTGAAGCTGAGAAGAACAGAGAAGATATTTCTCAATCTCAAATTGATCGGAATATCGATAATAAGATCAGCGAGATTCAAACAATAACGGAAGGTTACTCACTTAATGTTTCAAACATTTCGAAATCAAATTCTAAAGGAAAGTTAGCTCAATACACTATCGATAAACTGAAGTTAAGTTATGTCTATAACGAAGGGTATTCCAGAAACCCTCAAGTGGCTTTACAGAATAATTGGAATTACTCAACCTCACTTAGCTATAATTTATCATTTCCAAGAGTCAGGCTTTTTCGGCCATTTAAATTTACAGAAAATTTTCCGGGCTTAAATGTTTTATCAGGTTTAAGAATAGGGTATATGCCTTCCAATATTACAGCGTCAACAAGCTTGTCACGAAGTTATGATGAGAGAAGAAGAAAGCTTTTAGGGGATGATACAGTACAGCCGATACAACAAACACATTCATTTACTCAAAGAGCAAATTTTGGCTTTGATTATGCATTTACACCATCAATAAAAACAAGCTTCAGGTCATCAAGTAATTTTGATCTATCAAATATAGGAACGGAAAACACCAACCAAAATGGAGTGGATAGTTTACGTTTCAACGTAACTCCAACCTTCCGCGTTTTTGAGAATATTTTGACCTCAGATACTGTTGCTGCACGTCGTTCAAGCTATAATGAATCCTATACCGCAAATTGGCGACCAAATTTCAAAAAGATCAAAGCATTGGATTGGATTACATATAATGCTTCATATGGCGGGGGATTTCAATGGACCAATAGCCCAAGAGGATCGGATCTTGGAGCTCGTATTTCAAACTCTTTCGACCTCACTAACTCATTTAAATTTAATGTTGAAAAAATTATACAAGGGATAGGATTTGTAGAAACTCTTGAAGAAAAAGATGCAGATGAAAGCGCAAGCAGAAAGAGTGGAAATAAAGCAGCACAAGATTCCAGCGATACCGGCGGGCTAAATCTGATCAAAGACGCCCAATTTGTTGGTAGAAAAATGGTGCTTGCTCTGTTTAGTATGAGGAATGTGGATCTTAATTACAAAAAATCAAAAAATTCAAGCCAACAAGGCTATGGTGGCGATTCTCAATTCTATTATGCGTTTGCCGGCCAGGGAAGTGACAATTTTTCACCTCCTTTTGGATATAGAACGGGTTTAAATGAAGATATTTCCAGAGACCAATTGATAAGGAACAATAATAATCCGTTGGCAATCAATAAATCTTATTCAGACAATATTTCATTAGGCACATCACTAAGATTTTTTAAGAATATTTCAATTGATCTGGATTGGGCTACGCGCTGGGATGAAAAAAATACAGAAACATTAACCTTTGACGGTACTAGCGATGTTAGCGCTGTTAGCATTTCATCCGGAGATATTAACTCTTCTGTTTGGGCTTTTGGCAGTGGATACGAAAGGTTTTTCAGATCACAATTGTCAACAGCGTTTAAAGATCTTGATAACGGAGTTATTGATGATGAGACTGGAAATAATGATGGGAAGACAGTTTTAAATAGGGTAACTCTTCAGGATGATTTTAGAAACTCATATCTGTCAGGAAATACATCCGGTGTAGGTAGAAAAAGTTTTACCCCGATACCGAAACCAAATTGGCGCGTAACCTGGCAGGGTTTTGAAAAATTCATTCCTCTTATTGGGGATAACATGAACAGAGCTTCAATAACTCATAGCTACAAAGGCACCTATCGATTGGGATGGCAATTGGTAAATCAAGCCGGACAGCCAACATCGAATTCGTTGGGAGGTTTAGTAACCATAAATGACAATCGTGATAAATTTGAACCTGCTTCTATTTCTATTGATCAAAGATTTAGTCCACTGGTTCAGCTAAACATAACTTGGAAGTCGGCACTTAAAACTGATTTTGGCTATGAAACCAGTAAGCTTACAAGCTTTTCTTTATCGAGTAATACAGTCTCAGAAAGACGATCGAAGGGCTTTAAGTTTAATTTAAACTATACTTTTAGAAAAGTAAGAATTCCGATCTTTCCTAAAATAAAGAATAACATTGATCTCGCCTTGAGTGGAAATTATAGTGAAGATTCAGATCAGAATTTTATTCTTGTAAATGACTTGATAAACGCTTTTCAGAACTTTGACGAAAATGGAACAAACGTAGATGCTTATGATTTTGATCCTCAAAATGAAACGGGTCAAAAAAGATATAATGGATCTTTAGTAGTTGGGTACAGAATTTCAAGTACCATAAATTCAAACTTTGAATATACCTACAACCGCGTTATCCCTAAGGGATCTTCTATACCTCCAAGAACCAATCAGGAAATAAGATTCAATATTCGAATAGCGATACGTTCCAGATAAAGAGATTGAGGAATACTGAATATTGAGTTTTCATTACTCATTGGATGTTCAGTAGCTGATGCCGAAGTGGAGGTTCTAAACAAGTGCAAATCTCAGGATTTTTCAGATGTAGATTAACTGAAGAGGTTGAAATTAGAAGCTTTTATTCAGTTAAGTTTTCTATACATTTCTCTCTGACGTTCCAAAACTGGTCGAAATTGAACTCCGAATTTGTCTCAATCAACCATTTCTTAAGGTAGTTTTTATGATATTCAACTTTAAATTCTGCAACTTGTCCTGTTTCAATCTCCTTTTCTTCAATTATTTCATTTTGGATTTTTTCAAACTCTGATTGATCTGTTGTGAAATCCAATCTCGTTTCATTTACTTCCAAATAACAATGGGCTTCTGGAATAAACTCAATCGAATATTTCTCTAACTCATTTCCAATTTTTGGTGTATTTGATTGATTCATCTTGTAAATCCCTAGAAATAGTTTAACGTTCGGAATATTATTAAAATCGGCTATTTTTTTTAGCAAGGCATGTTTTGAACTACAGCTCCCTTTTCTTTCAGTCAGTACAAGTCCAAGGTCGAATCGATTCTGATTTCTTCCATAGGGCAAACCTTTCACAAATTCGGTCAATTCATTCCATGAATTTATTCCGTTACTTTTCACAAGTTTCGTTAATTCGTCTTTGGATGCTAGTGTATAGTTCATGCCTTCTTTTCTACTTGTATACAACGGTTACGCTATGAGCAGTAGCCATCCCGCAGGGTGGCTATGCATTTTATACCTTGTTGTGTGTAGTTTTTTTCATTTCATATTCAAATTTCAGAACTCTTAAATTCCATAAAGTTAAAGTTTGTGTGGCAGTAATTCTATTATTTACACTTCTTACTACTAGCTTGTCTTTAAATGATTTAATGAATTTAGTCCATAGTTGTCCTTTTGAATCTTTTAGCAAAAAGTAAAACCCACTATCTCCAATTTTATGTCCTGCGGAATCTAGAATGAGGTCCCCATTTTTTCCAATTTCCGGATTTAAAATAACTGTTGCATTTCCATTTGGTAAAGGGAAAATTGCTTTGATACATGTCTTGCCTGATGGAAGAGTACAAGTTTCATAAACACCTGAATAAACTATTTGTCCTGTCGATTTAAATGTTCGAAGCCAAATTGTTCTTTTAACTTCATTTGTTTTAGAATCGAGTAGTTGAATAATTTCACTAGTCAATCCTGATGAGTCCTCTACGCTTTGAATTGGGACATTTAGTTGTTCTATTCTTTTACTGAAAATTATTCCTAATAAAATGCCGAAACCTTTAAATAATGGATTCCATTTTGTTTTTAAGCGAAGGTCATAATTTGATGTGTTTTGATAAAAGTCAATCACATCTTGAGATAAAGCGTTTAATTCATTTATAGACAGATTTAGTTGGTCTATTGATTCAATTAATCCCTTGTTCATTTTTTGGTTATCAATAACCAAATGTTCTTTCTCTGCTAATTGCGTGATAAATTTTTGACCAATGCCACTTGTGCCTCCAAAAGGGCCTAAAAGCCATTTGTGATTTGCTTTATCAATTTTCTCCCCAAAAACAATGACCCATTGCTGAGTTATCCAATCCTGTATGCTTTGTTTTTTATGTGCTATTCCCATTATTTCTGTAACTCTTAGGTGCTGGGAATAAAATTTGATTCTCCTTTCCACTTACCAAACTCTGCCAAGGGTTTAAATCTTAATGTGGTAAACTCAAAATGGAAATCCTTTCTTTCTCTTTCTTTCATTGCGTCCGAGTGCCTTTTCGGTTTTTCAACTTCACTATGACCACGAACCATATCAGTCATTTCTTTTTCCGTCTTCCAAACTGAAAAAGTTGATACTGTGTTTGGAAACCTAACTGAAGCCAACGAGAGAGTTGTTCCTGGATGATCTCTAACAAGCTTTTCAACTGGTCTGCCCCAATGTATAAATCTAGGAACTGCAAAAGGTTTCATTCTTGCTATTGTAACAGCGACTACAGGAGAATTTGGACTTTCTAATTGGTCTTTATCGTCTGGCATATTGAATCCACTAAACCTTCCCCATTCTCTAATAAAAGACAAACGCACATGCCAACCTTTTGCTAGAAGTTTTCCAAAACTGTCTTGTTCCAAATAGTTTTCAAGTGCAGTTTCATTTTCCCATTGTATAAAAACTGCTACTTGTCCTATTAAAACTCTAGAGGGAGAAAAAATTGGTGAACCTAGAGTCATTGCTGTCATGTATTCGGAGTGAATCAGTCCTTTCGAGTTTTTAGAAATTGGATTCGAGAATATTCTTTTTGCCGCAACAAAAAAGGGGAGTTCGACTAAATGATAAGAGAAGATACTCACTTTGGTTTTGATTGAATTATTAGTTTTATGCAGTTCATCTAATTACACACAACGCATTCGTATATGAGCTGTAATGCCTTATCCTTGCGCTAGCGACGGCTGGCTTTTACCACGCCTCTAGCTAGGCGAGCGCAAGACGGAATCTCACACGAAAACACGTTTTTTTAAATTTAATTCAAGGTAGCAATTTAAAATCGAAAAGCATTATGGCTTATATGCGCTGTTGTAATGCGTTTTTATCGAATTCTTATGTTCTACTGAAATTTCAGATCCTTCGGCCAGCATAATAGAATCTGGACTTTTGCCAGTCAGAAAATCGAAATCCATTCCATAGACTAATCCAAAATCCACATCTATATCATAATCTAAAACTTGGTAGACTTTCCATCTTGGGTGACGAACTTCATACTCGTTCGATTTTTTACTACTGATTTTTGCATAGCCCCAATAATGTTCTGCTATGAATTCAGTCTCACTTTCTGGAATCAGGTTATTTGCCTCCAAAGTTGCTCTAACCCGGAAGGAATTATTGCGTCCATTCTTTGTCCAATTGTACTCAACTAATCTACTGGAACTGTCTTCTTTCCAAGAATGCTTCATTGGCATAGTCTCATAGTTTTCTTTGTATACGGTGTTGGCAATAAAAGTCAGAGCTCTTTTAGGTACAATTTCTTTAATGAAAACTACACCTCGTTTCCATTCGCCATCTTCGAACCTCTTAACATAAAACCGCAAATTAACTTCCTCAAAATTAGTGTGATATGGAATCTTGATTCCTAATAATTTTGTGTTCTTGAACATAAATCCCACAAGACTGACATAACATTTGCCTTTGAATAAATCCAATTCCGTTCCGAATGGAACATGCTTCTCCAATATTTGTTTATCGACAACATAATTAGCCATCGCTAGTTTTCTCCACTCTGCTATTAAAAAGCTCATTCGGGGTCTGTTTTAATGCATTACAACGTTTGGTGTAAGGAACGTAGGGCAGAGGATAAGCACTGTCTTTCGAATTCTCACTAAGCCAAATTTACATATTTTGCTTTTATTTTTCTCTAAATGCCAAATTGGAAATTTGGCGACCT
>Ga0189291_100307_pt1 | contig 23387 bp, 21 predicted proteins | sample UW1redminimetaG_FD_130331 | JGI IMG/M metagenome (GOLD analysis project Ga0189291, IMG submission 130331) | Marine microbial communities from the Costa Rica Dome - UW179B-red mini metaG | ecosystem: Environmental > Aquatic > Marine > Oceanic > Photic zone | place: Costa Rica: the Eastern Pacific... | reverse complement strand
GGAGTGATAGCTGTTGCAAGAAAACTACTCATATTAATTTACAGTTTATGGAAAAATGAAGAGACCTATGACCCGCATAAAAATCTACCAATAGGATTGACTTTGAGCACGGTATGACGCTTGAACTAGGTTTGATCTTAAGCTATGACTGAGAAAATTAAGAATTCAAAATTCATCATTTCTAATTCTTAACTCATTCAATACAACTCATACTCCAACAATCTACACTCAATAGTAGAATTGTAGAGTTCGATTCGTTGATTGGTTCTTAAGCCTACTTTTTTGGCGAGGTCGAAGTTTCCGGTGAAGACATAGCCCCATTTTCCGCTGCAATCCTGCTTGAAAAAATCACCAATGGCTGTGTATAAACTTTCGAGTTCCTGATCGTGACCAATTCGTTCTCCGTAAGGAGGATTCATCACAACAACGCCGTCGCCATAAGGAATTTCTGTTTCTCTGAAGTCACAGACTTTGAATTCTATCAGATGATCAACACCGGCAGTTTTGGCGTTTTTCTGTGCAGCCTGAATGGCTCTTCTATCATGATCTGTAGCAAGTATTCTACCTTCAAAATCTTTATTTCCTTGGTATTTCAAATCAGTACGTAAACTGTTCCATTCGCCTACATCAAAGCCAAGTATATGTTTGATGCCGTAGTTGGGGCGCAGAAGTCCTGCGGGCTTATTAAGCGCTTTCAAAGCAGCTTCAATGGCAATAGTGCCACTTCCACACATCGGATTTACAAAATGTTGTCCTTGTTCCCATTTACTGGCTTGAACAATAGTTGCAGCCAAAGTTTCCTGCATTGGAGCAGTATGATTTTGAACTCTATATCCTCGTCTTGAGATAGATTCACCGGAAGTATCCAGGTAAATCATCGCTTCTTCATTTTTCCAAAATAGAAAAACAACAGTTTGCCCTAAGTCAGCTCCGGAATCGGGTCGAACACCTGTTTTCTCACGAATACGATCAACAATCGCATCTTTAACTTTAAGTTGAGCAAATTGCGTGTTATCGATCGTTCTGTTATTGATAAATGAAGTAACGCTCACATATCCGCTTCTATCTATATATTCTTCCCAGGGGATGGTTACTAATTTCTCATGAAGCTGATCGGCGTTAAGTGCTTCAAATTTCTTAAGCAAAAAATGAACTCTATGTGCAGTACTCAGGCACAAATTCAGTTTCATGCAATCATTAAGCGATCCGGTTATTTCCAATCCGGCATGTCGTTCGTTGTCGACTTTGAATCCAAGATCTTCCACTTCTTTACGAAGATAGGGAGTCATTAGTTTGGGACAGGTTATAGAAATGGTGGAACGTTCAGAAAAATCAGCCATAGTGAATATAAGATAAAAAAAAGGCTATGAGATAATTCTCACAGCCTTAACATTGCGTGTAAAATCAAGCGATCTCTACAACTTCGATTTCGAAGGTAAGATCTTGTCCGGCTAGCGGATGGTTTGCATCAAGGGTAACTTTTTCTTCGTTTACCGCTGTGATTTGAACCGGAATAGCTTGTCCGTCTGGTTGGTTCAATTGTAGTTGAAGTCCAACTTCAGCTTCCATGTCTTCAGGAAGTTGGGCTTTTTCTACTTCAATCACCATTTCCGGATTTGGCTCTCCGTAAGCTTCAGCAGCAGGTATTTCAGCAGTTGTTTTCTCACCAACGCCTAAACCTTCAATTGCTTTTTCGAATCCCGGAATCAATTGTCCTTGACCTACAGTGAATTCTAATGGATCTTTTTGGATGGATGAATCAAATACAGATCCGTCTTTGAGTTGACCTGTATAATGAACTTTTACGGTGCTACCGTCTTTAATAGTTGACAAAATATTTTCTTTCTTTTGGAATTATAATAATTAATTAGAGCTTTAAGATAAGGAAACGAACACATAGTATTTGAAACCTTAAATTGTAGCCCATGTCACTGAATTCACCAGATATCAATGAAGTTTTAGAAAATTCCAAAACCATCGCGATTATTGGTTGCTCAGCTAATGAGTATAGAACAAGCAATTATATTGCCAAGTTTCTAAAGGAGAAGGGTTATACCATTATTCCTGTCAATCCTGCAGAAAAAGAAATACTAGAAGAGAAATGCTACCCGAGGTTGAACGATATCCCTTCAGAGACTGATATAGATGTGGTTGACGTATTCAGAGCTAGTGAACATACGGCAGGAGTTGTTGAAGAAGTGCTTGAGTGGAATGAGAAAACAGGTCAGAATGCGGTGGTGTGGACACAACTCGATGTTTCGTCAGATAAAGCGGAACAAGTCGCTGAAAAGGCACAGATTCCTTATATAAAGAACAAGTGCATTATGGTAGAACATGAAAGAAGAGATTAGGAATTTTAAATTATGGATTTTGAATTGAAGTACATTCATAATCCATAATTAATAATCAAAAATTTCTCTACTTCATATTTGTGAATTGTAGAGGAACTCCCATATCTTTACTTTTCAGATGCTGAATTACCGCTTGCAGATCATCGATTTTTTTCCCGTTTACCCTAACCTGATCATCCTGAATCTGAGGTTGTACTTTCATCTTCAGATCTTTGATTTCTTTAACGATCTTCTTTGCTGTTTCTCTGTCTATTCCTTCCTTCAAAGTAACATCCATTTTTAAATGACCTTGAGAAGTCCCTTCTTCATCTCCGAAGTCCAGTACTTTTGAATCGACACCTCGTTTAATAAAGTTTTTGATCAGCATTTCCTGAACGGCTTTCATTTTCATGCTCTCCGCTGCCACTAAGTGAATTCTATTTTCCTTACTGTGAAAAGTTACTTCGGTATGAAGCCCTCTGAAATCGTAGCGAGTTGCTATTTCTTTGAGCGTATTATTGATTGCGTTATCTACTTCCTGAGTGTTAATCTCGTTTACTATATCGAATGATGCCATTTCTTTCCGTTTGTTCGTTTTAAACTAATTTAATCATTTTTTATCAGCTATCAGCTATCAGCTATCAGCTATCAGCTATCAGCTATCAGCTATCAGCTATCAGCTTCTTTCTCCATTTTCTCTATCATTTTCTTTGCCAAAAGCTGCTCCACATCTTTTTCGTCTTCAGGAGCAACCACACTTCGGTGGATATGAATCAAGTCCTGATATTGGAATTCTATTTCGATGACTTGTTCTTCATACCATTTATAGGAAATAAGATTTTTCCAGGGGATTTCCCTGTCTAAAATAACAAAGCCTTTTCTCCTGAACTCAGGGGTAATTCTTAATGTAATAGCATAAATGCCGAGTGTCATTAATGATAAACCGGAAGCCATTCTGATGGGAGTTATAGGCAATTCATTTAAAATCGAAGTTCTCGCTATTCCCAAAATGATCAATGTGAGTGCAATAAGATTGGGGAGAAGTTCAGATATGAATGCCGAATTCACATATTGAATCGCTCCAAGAGATTTCTTCATTTTATATTGATTGTAAGCTGCTCCCAGAAAAAATCCGGAAATCGATGCATATAAATTCGTCATGAATGCTGCTGCAACCGGTTGAGGGAAATAGCCCAGGTCATTTATGTATCTGAGGACTAAGAAAAGTAAAAGCGCAATAATGCTTGCTAACAAAAACCTTCTTCCTGTAATTTTATCGAGCTTTATAAGCCGTTTGGTTCCTAACCAAGTACTTAATAAAAACACCAAAACAGCAGTGCTAATAGTCCAGATCATTTCTTAATTTTAAAGCATGGAAAATTTAGTTCAACCTACAGGTATAGAAGTTAGTAACAATGATCAAGTTCTGGAAATCGAATGGTCAGATGGTAAGAAATCATTATATCCTCTTTTTGGGTTAAGAAAAAATTGTCCTTGTGTTATGTGTAGAGGAGGTCATGCACATATGAATGAGTTTGAACCCAAACTGTTTTTTGTGGAAAATCCTTCCAAAATTGATATTAAAGATATTCAACAAGTTGGGAATCATGCTATACAAATAACTTGGGCTGACGGACACAATTCAGGGATGTACCGTTGGGAAACGCTAAGATTTTTGGATCCTGAAAATCACAAAGAATAATGAATGTTCAATTTTGAACAGAAGAACAGCCAATATCCTTCATCCTTCGGGGTCTGATAGGGATTTTGTTTGTGAATAAAGTTAATAAACCTAAACTTGAATCCAGATCTCCTGCACTCGTGTGGAGATGACTAAGAGTTTTGTATTAATTTCCCCAGCCAAACCAACGCTCCGTCATCCTCCGGCGGATGCCGAGGATCTAAATCGTAATTATAAACACAGATCTTAGAATCAATCCGGAATTAATAGCTAATTACATCATTTCGCTGAAAGCGGGGTGATGGACATTGGATAAGGAGATGTAGGCTTCAAAGAGTTTCCATCAGCCGTGCACAGCCCGACAGATGGAGACAAAGAATAACCAATATCAATCATCTTTCGGGGACTGATAGGGATTTTGTTTGTGAATAAAGTTCATAAGCCTAAACTTGAATCCAGATCTCCTGCACTCGCGTGGAGATGACTAAGAGTTTTATACCCCAATAATTAAACTAGGTAAAAACTTAAATTCTTCTATTTAGATTCTATCTAAATAATGTTATTTTTGGATTGAATTAAATTATTCAACAAAAAACTAACTAATGAGAATCTTATCACTAGCTGTTGCATCGTTGATCCTGATATTGTCAGCGTGTAGCCAACCTAAAGAAGTAAATATCTATTCAGCGCGTCATTATGAAACTGATCAGGCATTATATTCTGACTTCACTGAACAAACAGGTATTAAAGTTAACCTGATTGAAGGCGGTTCGGATGAATTGATTGAAAGAATTAAAAGTGAAGGAGTAAATTCTCCGGCAGATATTCTTGTAACTGTTGATGCAGGAAGAATTTGGAGAGCAGAAGAGGCAGGAATTTTAGGCTCTGTCGATTCTGAAATTTTGAATGAAAGAATTCCTGCTTCATTTCGTCACCCTGATGGTTTATGGTACGGAATTTCGAAACGTGTACGTGCAATCGTAGTGAATCCTGAAAAAGTAGAAAACCTGGAATCCCTTACTTATGAAGATCTTGCTACGGAAGATTGGAAAGAGAGAGTTTGTATTCGGTCTTCAAATAATATTTATAATCAGTCTTTAATGGCTTCAATTATTGAGTCTAACGGAGCTGTTGCTGCTGAGGCATGGGCGAAGGGAATAGTTGATAATATGGCTCGAGAACCCCAAGGTGGTGACAGAGATCAGATTAAAGCCGTTGCCGCAGGAGTTTGTGATGCGGCTATCGTAAATCATTATTATCTGGCAATGATGCTTACCGGAGATGAAGAAAATCAGGAAATCGCAAAGAGTGTTCAATTGGTATTTCCAAACCAAAGTGAAACAGGAAGAGGAGCACATGTTAATATCAGTGTTGCAGGAGTTTTAAAAGATGCGCCACACAGAGAAAATGCCATCAAATTCATGGAATATTTAACCAACGAACAATCTCAAAGCTACTTAACGGTAGATAACAATGAGTATCCGATCAATGAAGATGCTGGTTGGAATCCTATTCTTCAGGGATTTGGAGATTTTAAGAGTGATGAAATGAATGTTTCTGCTCTTGGAAGAAATAATCCTGAAGCTATCCGAATTATGGATAGAGCAGGCTGGAAGTAAGTATTTAGAACTCTGAATATTGAACAAGGAACATTGAATTTCGAAGTAGGTTTCGGAATTGAATGTTCCTTTTTTTGTTCGATTATCATTTTTGTTGTTTCGATGCAACCTTCTACAGATGCCGAGCCTGAAGGCTCTTCTTGTGTAAGATTTTATATAAAGGGGAGATTTTATACTTCCAAATTCTTAGGTATTATAGCTGTCATATTTATTTATAAAAGTTCTATAAATTGAACACGTATAAAACAGATTAAACAGATTAAACAGATTAAACTGATTTATCTATTTAGGCACAGGGACGAATCCCATGCTGGTTTATATATGAGTTTCTAGAAAGGACTTTAGTCCTGAAGATTAATCCAGAATTTGAAAACAGCGATTATCTGCCTAATCCGTTAAATCTACGTTCCATTTTGTAAAGCAGTAACTAATTTTTTTCCGTTTTTCTGGACTTTGTAATTGTTTTACTAAGCAGTATCACCGGGATAATTCCCGCCAAAACAATCGCTAACGCAGCACCGGCGGATTCACCGAGTCTTTCATCAGACGCGAGGCGATATACTTGTACCGCCAACGTATCGAAGTTAAATGGACGAATAATAATGGTTGCGGGTAACTCTTTCATCACATCTACAAATACCAGTAAAAAAGCGGAAAGCAATCCTCCTGATAGAATCGGAATATGAACTTTACTAAGAATCTGAGAAAATGAATATCCCATTCCTCTGGAAGCTTCATCAATATTTGGAGAGATTTTTTGCAGGCTGGAATTAATTCCGTTATAAGAAACAGATAAGAAACGAACTACATAAGCAAAGATCATAGCAAATAAAGTCCCGCTTAATAGCAGTCCCGTTGAAATATCGAAATTAGATCGGGCAAAGGAATCGATGGTATTATCAATCCAGCCGAAGGGGATAAGAACACCGACAGCGATTACAGAACCGGGAATTGCGTAGCCTAATGCCCCAAATTGATTGAGGCCTTTTATGATCTTTGAAGGATTTAACCGTGACGAATATGCCATTAGTAAAGCAACAGAAATAGTAATTAACCCTGCTATCGTGGCAACACTTAATGTATTTAGAGTATAAAGTATAAAACGAGCATTTACAGAATCCAGGTTATTAAAGAACATGGAAAGAAGAAGAACAACCGGTAAGACGAATCCAAGTAATACCGGGACAGAGCAAATCAGAAAAGCACCGAATGCTTTCAAGCCTTTTAGATCAAACCTTTGAATTCTTTTAAAACGATTGGTTGCATTGGTTTGATCTTTGATTTTAGAACGTGACCACCGTTCAAGCAGAATCAAAGCTATGATAAAGAGAAGTAAAAATCCGGCTAGTTGTGCTGCTGCAGGCCGCTCGCCAAGACCAAACCATGTTCTGTATATACCCGTTGTAAATGTCTGCACACCAAAATATTGTACAGTTCCAAAATCGTTTAATGTTTCCATTAATGCGAGTGCCAAACCGGCTGCAATTCCAGGCCTTGCAAGGGGTAGAGCCACTTTAAAAAAGCTTTGAGTGGAATTGTAACCCATAATTCGGCTCGCTTCAAAAAGAGAAACTGATTGGTTCAAAAAAGCAGATCTGGCAAGCATATATACATATGGATAGAATGCAAGAATCATGATAAGAATTGCTCCCCAAACAGATCGGATTTCAGGAAAGAAATAATCGTTCACTCCAAGTTCAAATGTAGATCGGAGAGCAGTTTGTAACGTACCGGTAGTGCCAAGAAAATCGGTATAAATATAAGCGAGTAAATAGGCCGGAATTGAAAAAGGTAAAACGGCTGCCCATTCAAAATACTTCTGTCCGGGAAAGCTGCACATGGTTATGATCCACGCCAGGGAAACGCCTGTCAAAACAACGCCGGCAGAAACCCCTATAATGAGTAAGAGAGAGTTTGAGATATAGTCACTAAGTACAGTTTCAGCTAAATGACTCCAAATTTCTCCGGAAGAAACAAAAAAAGAAGAGAGAACAGCTAAAATCGGAATGGAAACCAACAAAGCAATAACGCCTGAAATAAATGCCCATTTCTTAGACAAAGTAGTCGGGTATTTATTGATATCAGAAGAAGTAAATGTGCCGGCTAAAAAACGAAAAGCTTTAAACATATTTGAAAATAAGGAATCTGAAACTATTGAGAGACTTTTATTCCAAATTCATTCTTCAAAACAGATCTAGCGGCATTGTAACCACACATGCCGTGTACACCGCCACCGGGAGGAGTGGATGAAGAACAAATATATAGATCATCAACGGGTAGTTTGTACGGATCCCATTTTAGAAGAGGACGGCCAAAAAGCTGTTTCAAATTCTGAGCTCCACCATTTATGTCTCCGCCAATATAATTCGGATTGTACTTTTCAAAGTCTAAAGCGTTCATGCAAGAAGTAGAAATGATGGTATCGCGAAAACCGGGAGCATATCTTTCGATCTGATCAATGATTTGCTCTTTCATACTTTCAGTACTACCGTTTGGTACATGACAATAACTCCAGAGAACATGTTTGCCAGCAGGTGCACGCGATTTATCAAATACTGAAGGTTGAGATACCAGCACATAAGGTTTTTCTGAATGAATACCTTCCCACACTTCTTTCTCGGAGTGCATGATTTCTTCCATAATACCACCTAAATGAAGAGTTCCTGCTTTTTTACATTCCTCATTTAACCATGGAACTGGCTCTGAAAGAGCAAAATCAACTTTAAAAGCTCCCGGACCGTACTTGAAGTTCAGCAACTTGTTCTTCAATTTAGTGGAGATTCTATCATCTGCTATGGTGATGATCTGTCTCGGCGTAAGATCGAAAAGGATCGGTTTATTGGATGGAAATTGTTCTAAAGATTCAATTCTGGAATTAAGTTCTATTTCGCCACCTAAAGATTCAAAATATTTTGCCAATGCTTTTGTAATAGAATGAGAACCACCTTTTGCTATTGGCCAGCCAACTGAGTGAACGGTTGTACCTAAGATCAATCCAAATGATGAGGTAAAAGCTTTTTCGAGAGGAATAATGCTATGAGCAGCTAACCCTGAAAAATATGCTTTTGTTCTGGCTTGATTAAAAAAACTGTTTGAAAGTAATTTTGCAGAAAACATTCCATACCATCCAAATCGCATCATAGCTAATGGATGTTCCGGAATTCTAAGGTTTCCAAAAAGATCTTTAGAAAGGTATTCCCAAGATTCAATGAATTCTTTAAAAAGTTTTTTATAGTTTTTGGAATCAGAACCTAGTCGTTCAATGGTATTTTCAAAAGAACGCTCAGCAATTACTGCTTCTTTATTTGGTAAAGGATGAGCAACAGGAAAATCGGGGTGAATCCATTCCAAACCATATTCTTGCAAAGGAAGTGTGTTAAAGAAAGGAGAGGCTACTGCAGTTGGATGAACGGCTGAACAAATATCATGTTTAAAGCCCGGTTCAGTAAGTTCAGAAGTTCTTGTTCCTCCGCCAACAGTATCTTTTGCTTCAAATACTTTTACTTTTAAACCCTGTTGGGCAAGCGCTATTGCGGCAGCTAATCCGTTAGGACCGGAGCCGATAACAAATGCATCAAAGTTCGAAAGTGTGGTACTCAATTAATTTGTTCCTGATGTTTTCATTTCTGCAAGCATTAATGCTTTATATACATTTAAAATTCCACCAGTTGATGAAAGGGAAGAAAAGGGAACAGCCACATCACTTCCCGGTCGGTATACAATTTGTTCAATAGGTGAAACAGATTGCAACAAAATCATTTTTACTTCAGAAGCTGTTAAAGTTGGATAATAAGACATAATTAATGCCGCAGCACCCGCTACAACAGGGCTAGCCATACTGGTTCCGTCATTAGCTTTGTACGTATTATCTGGAGTTGTAGAATAAACATCTACTCCGGGAGCAAAAAGATCTACATTTTCACCATAATTACTGAATTGGGCTGCGATAAGAGAATCGCCCTCCCAAGAAGAGGCTCCTACAGTTATAAAGTTCTTCATCATTCCTCCATCAGTATAAAACTTATTAGGGAAATTAATGGTGCTGTCTATATTTTCTCCGGAATTCCCAGCAGCATTTATTACCAATACATTATTATCGTCTGCAAATTTAAGTGCTTCGTCTACATAAAATTTACGAGGAGAGTAAGACTTGCCAAAACTCATGTTTATAATATCTGCCCCATTTTCTACCGCATAGCGGATAGCATTTCCTACATCTTTATCTCTTTCATCTCCGTCGGGAACTGCTCTTACGATCATAAGTGAAACATTTCCTGCAATTCCGTTCATTCCCAATTCATTATTACGTACTGCACCAACGATTCCGGCAACATGAGATCCGTGATCACTTCTTGGACCTTCTACATCATTATTTCCATAATATCGATTTTGGAGATCATCAAAATTATCGCCGACTATATAACGAGGGTTAAATTCAGGGTTGTAAGCATAATTATACATTTTATCGAATTGTTTATACGCTTCATCAATGTCAGATTCTTTTACATCAAGATCTCTGAAATATTTGATGATTTGTTTCGCTTGCTTTCGGTAAGGTCCGTCATTGCTTTTAAGCTCAAGCTCTTTATCAGAAACAGAGTCTATTGAGGTTACATTGAATATATTCTTAGCTCCGTCGACTGCTTGTTTTACCTGTTTAATGTTATCATAACTGGCTTTTGCTTCTGCTCGTTCTTTTTCAAATTCTTTTTTGATCTCTAAATAATGCTTGAACTCTTCTAACTTTTCACCGGTTAATTCAGAAGCTTTTTTATCTTCGTATTGCTTTTTCAGATCTACGTAAATTCGTGTGAGTTCATAAGTATCATGATTTACATTTTCACCGTTTTTCCCACCGATGAAGTTCCATCCATGCACATCATCCACATATCCGTTTTCATCGTCATCCAGTCCATTTCCTGCAATCTCATCTTTATTTACCCAGATATTACCAGAAAGATCTTCATGTTCAATGTCTGTTCCTGAATCTATAATAGCTACAATCACTTTTTTTGAAGGAGATTTTGAAGACAGTAATTCCGAATAAGCTTTGTCGGTACCTATTCCTAAAAAACTATTATTCTCGCCTGATTCGTGGTGCCAATGTTCAGAAGCGGTTTTTGCCTCAACATCAACTTCTGATTCTGCTGTTGTTTCGGTTGAATTTTCAGTATTAGATTTTGTTGATTCAACAGTATTTTTTGTTGAAGAACAGCCTGCAATAATTAAAAAAGCAAGCAGGAGTAAGTAAGATTTCTTCATTTCCTAAAGATGAATTATTTGATTCAATTCAATTTGAATTGTTGGCTTTTGATTTATTGAGCCAATCGAGAGCGAAGTCCAGACCTAAAGTAATTGAAATTATAAGCATCAACAACAAAAGACTTCCAATAGGTTTCCAGATTATAAATCCACCTAATGTTCCTAAAACTGCTCCTAAATATTGAATGTACTGTAATTGATCATTACTTGCATTTTTGATGAGCTTTTCGAGTCGCTGTTCATCATATTGGCGTAAATTATCTTCTACCAAGGCGTGAACATCGAGTTGATTGATCAGTTTGTAGAGGAGGGAAGTAACAATATTTTCGATGGCAGAACTATGTGTTTCAATTTTATCGGGCAAAGTATCCAGAAAGCTATCTAGTTTGTCCAAACCTTTTTCAACACCGCCGGGAAGTTTGGTAAGAGCATCTTCAACTAAGCTTTGCATTTCTTGACCTTTAATGAAGCTGTATGCTTTTAAAGCAACTTTCTCGAAAGAATTTTCCTCAATATTATTTTCAATTTGATGAATAATTGATTCTGCGATATTTGCACGCACCTCAGGCTGAGCAACCATCTCATCTACATAATTTACCGCTAGAATCTTTAATTCATATCTAAACTCCGGATCATCAATTACCTCACGGATGTACTCCGTTGCTTGTGCTCGGTATTTTGAAATCGCCTGTGATTCCTGGATCTTTTGTTTGATGATCTCAGGGTTGATCAGGTCTTCAGATACTGCAGCTGCTAAGCGGTAGGCAATACGATCTTTTTGAGCCGGAACTAAACCCTGACCAAAAATGGGTCTTTTTTTTTGCAGGTCTAAACAGCATGGTAATGGCTAGCCAGTTAGTGAGAAAGCCTATCAATCCACTAATACTTAATATTCGCATCAAGCCTTCAAACTCAATTAAGACACCTAATACCGTAGTTTGTACACCGTTAAAATCCCAATAAAAAGAGCCAATAAAAGTTCCGATCAATAATAGAGGGAAGAGGAACAGTAACTTTAACAGCACTTTATGTTTGCTTTCCTTTTTAGGAGGGCTTAATGGGGTTGAAGAAATTTGTTTTTCTTCTGATTGCTTATCAATTTGTTTTTGAACGATCCCCCAAAGCTGTTGTCCATATTCTTTGGTGCGTTCTGCGATGATATTTTTTTCGTCTTGTTCAGCCATACCTTATAGTTTCGGCAATACTACGAACTAATTCAAAGTTGGTTACTCATAAAACATAGATAGATAGAGATTTTCGAGCCGCGTCATCTCTTTCTTATCACTTTCTGTTTGATCGTCATATCCGATAAGGTGTAACAATCCATGTATTAGAATACGCAGACATTCTTTTTCCGCAGGTTGTTTAAACTCTTCTGCTTGTTCAATAATTCTTGGTAAACAACAATAGAGAGTGCCTTCAATACCTTCATTTGAGTCACTTTCATCGTACCTAAAAGAAATGATGTCGGTTACGTAATCGCGTTTTAAAAATTCTTTATTTATTCTGATGATCTCAGATTCATCAACGTAAGCAGTTTCAATCAGTTTAAATTCAACGTTTTCATGTTGTGTGATGAATTCAAATATTTTTCTACAATCGATTTCTTTACAAGGCAAATCAACGTTAGTAGTATTGAATATTTGAAGGGGATAAGAATCAGTCACAATCAGTTGTTAAAAACTGAAATCGTCATCCATTGACTCAGTAAGAGATAATGCGATTCCGCACATCATCATATCTTCAGGGAGTTGAGTGAAGTCGCCGGTTAACAAACTTTCGTCAACATTAGCGTACAAACTACAACCCGCAGCCCTTTCCACAATTAATCCGGAAGTTTTATCACCCGATTTACCGAAAAAAGTAACTTGTTGCAGGATATCACTTGCTACAAATGCGGTGCAATTGTGAAGTTGAAGGAACGTATTATAGGCGTAAACTGAAACCATATTCATTTGCTCGCTATTAACATCTAATCCCAGATGAATCTCTAAAGCAAGTTTACGATTTTCTTCCTCATTCTTGACTTCTATTCGGAACACATCCTTCCCTAAAGGTTTAGGAGTTGAACCGAGAACTTCGCCAATGGTAGATATGTTTTCTGATGTAAACTGATGAATCATAATAAAAAGGTTTAGCTCTCAGAATATACTAAGAGCTAACTATAAAATGTATGTTAATTTAAACCGTATTGTATTCCTGTTCGAATGCTTTCGTCTCTGCTTTTTGGAATAGTAGGAATTTGTGTGCCAGTAAGTTTAGCGTTTACTTCTTCAGCCAGCTGCATTCCTTTCTCATTGGCGTCCGATTTGAAATACACATACTGTGCTATTACAAGAGCCTGACGTTCTCTCATTATACTTTGAGACATACTTTGTACTTGCTTCACTAAGGCGTTGTTTTTTTGTGTTAAACTCCGCTGTGATTTCAAGTCTGCATTTCTTCTGGCTTGTTCGTACTGAGTAGCCAATTCTGCAATTTGATTCTGAAGAGACATAAACGTATCGAATTCAGCATCAAAGTTTTCTTTAAATCCATCAATAGATTCATCCAAAATTCTTATAGCATCTTCCGAGTTCCCTAATTGAGCATATCTGTTTGCGTATAAAATAAGGATTGTTGAAACATCTTCATCGTCTCTGATCGGAATTACTCTTTCACCATAATTTAACCAGTATAAAGCACTATCCGGTTCGTTTTCAGTAATGAATTGTTCCGCAAGTTGTAAGTAATTATATCTGTAATTACCCATCATTCTTCGAATATTTTCATCGAAGTAAACATCCTTATCTTCCCAATTTGTGTGTTTAAAACTACGAAGTCTTCTTGTATGAATATCCGTATCTATAAAGCCGGTAAATTCACTTTGAGTCTTTTTAGGAATTACACGATAAGCTTTTCCTTCGGTTCTGAAGTAATCTTGCATATTAAGCTGGCTTTGACCAGATACTGTATTTGCAAAATAAACAGGACGTAACCAGTTGTTAGCTTTAAGTAATTCCAAAATCATGCGATCCTGAACTTGTAGGAAATAGATATCCTGACCCTGTTGATCTTTTCCATAAAAACGACCATTTAAATTCCATGACATAGCATTGTCCAATGAATCGACAGGCATTTCAAAATCAGTTCCTGTTTGAAGAATTGGTATATCTTTGTTCTTTACTCCAATTGCTTCTTTATAGTCCAGATCTTTAGAGAATGCCTTTTTGAGCATTTCTTTATCTACGGGAATAGTAACTTCTTGAGGACGCCATTGAGTTAAACCAGACGTTATCTGTTCTACCTGATCATCAGTTAGATTTATAGGAAGGGGAGCAGATTCATGCGACCATTGATCTCTTAGTTGCTTGATATACCAATCAGTATTCAACAAACTTAAGCAAACAATTCGTACATCTGTTCGAATTCCTTCTACTTCTTGAGCATACCAAAGTGGGAATGTATCATTATCTCCATTTGTGAAAAGCAAAGAATTAGGTGCTACAGAATTGAGGAGATTTTTAGCATAATCAGGAGCTACATAACGATCACTTCTGTCATGATCGTCCCAGTTTTGATATCCCATCCAAACAGGAGAAGCAAGTAAACACAGACCAACAACTGCATAAGCAACGGCTGCGTTTTCCTTCATGTAAGACTTTATTAAATCGACTAATCCGGTTACACCAATCCCAATCCAGATCGCAAATGCGAAAAAGGAGCCGATATAGGCATAATCTCTTTCTCTAGGCTGAAAGGGAGGTTGATTTAAAAATATTATAATAGCCAAGCCTGTGACTACAAATAAAACTGACACAGCAAAGGCTCGCTTCCAATCCGAAGTAAAGTGATAAATGAGTCCGAAAAGACCCAATAAAAATGGAATATAGAAATAAGAGTTACTCGCCTTATTACTTGGATATTTAGGAGGCGAAAATCCGGATTGCCAACCGGTATCCTGAATATCAGATGCACGGCCAATGAAGTTCCAATTAAAATAACGCACATACATATGCTTTACTTGATAATCCCAGAAGAAATCCCAGTCGCTATCATATCTGGCATAAAATTCGGCATGATTTGGAGCTTCGGAATGACGTCGAGGGAAAAATACTTCGTTATTTTCACCTCTTGTAATACGGCCGTTTACATCATCATAGGTATTACCTTTGAGGATAGGAGTAGATCCGTATTGTTCACGTTTTAAATATTTCACAAACGCTTCTACAGTTTCCGGATCATTTTCATCAATAGGAGGATCAGCAATGGAACGGATCATGATGATGGAGTACGAGGAGTAGCCGATCAATATCATTGCATAACTAATCATTACAATATTAGATAAGCGATGCTTTTTTACATGTGTATAATAAATTCCCCACGCCACAGCAATCATTATTAAAATGATAAACGTAATAGGCCCAATTAAACCATAAGTAGCGGCTCCAACTTTGGAAGAGATATCAGGAATGCTTTGTATTGTAAATGGATAGATAATAAAGAAAGAAAGAACAGCTGCAGCACCCATTAAAGCAAAAGAAAAGATTGTAAAATCTCTCTTTTTGAAATAAATAATGATAGCCACGAAAAAGAGTGCAAGTAAATTCAACAAATGAACTCCAATCGCTAATCCAAACATATATGCGATCATAACCAGCCATTTTTCATTAAATGGCTCTTCGTGCCGTTCTGACCATTTCAGGGCAAGCCAAACTACAATGGCAGTAAAGAACATTGAGAGAGCATAAACCTCAGCTTCAACGGCATTAAACCAAAAAGTATCCGAAACAGCAAAGGTTAGTGATCCTACTAAAGCGCCACCGTACATTCCGATTTTATCCATTAAACTGAATTCAGAAACATCGCCTTTCCATTCTCTTACAAGGCGCACAATGATCAAATACAACAGCATTATCGTTAAAGCTGAACCCAGAGCACTAATGAAATTAATACTTACTGCTATGTATTCTGTGGGCATAAACATCGAGAATATGCGTCCCAAAATGGAGTAAAATGGTGCTCCGGGAGGATGGTTCACTTGTAATCCGTGCGCAACAGCAATAAATTCTCCGGCATCCCAAAAACTAGCCGTGGGTGCAAGAGTGAGGCAATAGATTATTAACGAGGTAAAGAAAGTGAATAAAGCGAGGTACTTATTGGTTATTTTGTGATCTGAAAACATCGAAAATTTTCTTAAGAAATTGTTTTTTGGATAGTCGTTTATTACTGTTATGCTTGGCTTGCAATTATAGGCATAGCCTTGTTCTATTCAAAATATAGAAACCACGAAGATAAGAATCTTCGGCTGAAGAAACGGCTACTTTAAACATGTATTTTTTCAATTAACAATTTTTTTAGAGATGAGCGAACAAAAAGAAGTTTTTTCCTCCAAACTTGGTATGATTCTGAGTGTGTTGGGAATAGCAGTTGGAACCGGAAATATTTGGAGGTTCCCACGTATTGCTGCACAAAATGGTGGGGAAAATGGAGCCGGAGCTTTTCTAATTGCCTGGGCAATATTCCTTTTAATGTGGTCTATCCCTTTAATAATTGCAGAGTATGGAATCGGGCGTAGCGGCAGAAAAGGGGTTGTGCAGTCTTTTGCCGATTTGATAGGAGAGAAAAAAGGTTGGATGGGTGGCTTTATTGGATTCGTTGCCTGCGGTATTATGTTCTACTACAGTGTCGTAGCCGGATGGTGTTTGTATTACCTCTCACATGCAATTTTTGCTCCATTGCCAGAAACTGCTGATCAAGCAATAGATATCTGGGAAAGTTTTCAGGGATCGAATTGGCCAATATTTACACACGCTACAGTAATGCTTCTGGGTGGTTACATTGTCATAAAGGGAATCAAGTCGATAGAGAAGATGAACAAGATTCTAATTCCTTCCTTATTAGTTGTACTTGTAATCTGTTTAGTAAAAGCGCTGACAATCGAAGGAAGCGGAGTTGGAATTAAATATTTATTTACACCGGACTGGAGTGATTTAAAAAGCCCTCAATTATGGTTAGAAGCATTAACCCAAAACGCATGGGATACCGGAGCAGCTTGGGGGCTAATTTTGACTTACGCTACATATATGCGTAAACAGGATAATGTTACTATAAGTGCTTTTCAGACGGGGATTGGAAATAATTTGGTTTCTATAACTTCAGCAATAATTATCTTTTCAACTGTTTTTGGAACCTTGGGCGCTACGATGTCCAACACTGAAATTTTGGATGTGATGAAAACTTCAGGGCCTGCTTCAACAGGACTAACTTTCATCTGGATGCCAAGGTTATTTGCTACCATGAGTGGAGGAGGTATTTTTTCTGTTCTATTCTTTCTTGGGTTAACATTTGCGGCATTTAGTTCTTTGATCTCAATGATTGAGCTGGCAACGAAAGTTTTTGTGGATGCAGGGGCTACAAGGAAGAAAGCTACTAAAATTATTTGTGTAGCAGGTTTTGCATTTGGAATTCCATCGGCAATGAATTTAACTTTCTTTGCCAATCAAGATTTTGTGTGGGGTATCGGGTTAATGATTTCCGGAGCGTTTATTAGTTATGCAGTTATTAAATATGGCGCACATAAATTTAGAACAGAACTTGTAAATACTGAAGATGAAGGTGTGCAGCTTGGTTCTTGGTGGGAAATTATACTTAAATATGTGATCCCTGTTGAGGTTGTTACTTTACTTGGTTGGTGGATGTTCTTAAGTGCTACTGAATATGCACCGGACAGCTGGTACAATCCGTTGAGTGCATTCTCTGTAGCTACGGTTCTTTGCCAATGGGCAATCGCGATTTTCTTAGTGAAGTTATTCAATAAGAGATTGGTTACCAATACCGCAAACAGTGACCAGGTTTAAGAATGATTCTCTGGATTTCATTACCAAGTGATAAATTTAATCCTGTAAATCCTATAATCCTGGTCCGCTTTGGTTGTTATTTTAGCACATGTTTACCTAGATTTAATGATGTTCAATAAATAATACAATCATGAAAAAACTACTTCCCGCTGCTTTAGTGTCACTGATAATAGCAACTACAGGTTTTGCACAGGACAATCTCACTACGCGTGAAATGAATCTCATTAACTGGATGGAGTTTGCAGAGTTTGTTCCGGAAAAAATTGAGACAGTTCTACTTCCGGTTGGAACGCTGGAACCACATGGAGTAATCCCAAACGGGGCGGATAATCTGGCTCCTGAAAGGATGGCCAAAGAAATGGCAAGCAACTTAAATGCGTTGATTGCCCCAACATTGAATTACGGAGTAACCGGTTCCATGCAGGCCTATCCGGGGACATTCGCTATTTCGGAAAAAGCTTACAGTCTGTTTATAGCTGATATTTTAAAAGGTTTAGCAGGAAATAAATTCAAGAACATCATTATTCTGAACGGTCATGGCGGACCTCAAACCGCAATTTTGCAATCTGTTGCTGCAAAGCTCTCTCCAGAACTAAGAGTACGAATTTTAGTAATAAATTGGTGGAGTGTAGTATCTGAAGACACCTTTGAAGTATTTGGTGAGAACGGAGGTCACAGCGGAAATAACGAGACGGCTTACATTCAGGCTATTGTTCCTGAACACATTCACAAAGATCGCTACACCGGAGAAGAAATGACGACTCCGTATCCAAGCGGATCAACATGGTCGGCCTATCCATTTCCTTCTTCTATTGGATTGTATGAACCGGGTCAGGGTTACCCAACTTTCAGGGAAGATCAGGCTAAAGAATATTTTGAGAAAGTAAATACCCGGATTTTAGGTTTGATAGAAGGCATTATTGAGAAATGGGATTTGGCAGGACTTTACAGATAGATGAGAATTCTTCCTCAACGGTTTTGTTAAAATTAGTGCATTGATTTTATGAGCAGGCTTTAAATGGTATTAATTTTGCTTTTGTTAGCCAAAGAGTTTTTTAATTTCTTCCTTGATGGTTTTTAGGTCTTGTCGATTATCTACCAAGGTTATTACTTCTATTTCATTTTCTTTAATTCTGTAAAAAAATGAAGAGACCTATGACCCGCATAAAAATCTACCAATAGGATTGACTTTGAGCACGGTATGACGCTTGCGCTAGCGGCCCCGCTATGAAACGTGTCCCGAAGGGCATGTTTTTATAGCGATTGTTGGCACACGTTTTTTATTTTCTTTCTTGAAATCTTCCAATCCCTGCGTAAGTTAAAAATCTTCCTTTTTTCATATCTCCTGGTTCGGTAATCATTGGACTTGGAATTTCTTCCTCTTCCCATGTTTGTCCAAAATCCTCACTCACCAAAAAAGTATGAATTACTCCTAATAATGCTGCATCATCACTATAAAATCCATCGACTATTATCAATGAGTCTTCTATGTAAGGTTCTTTTACATTATAGTTTTCAAACTTACTTAAATCAAATTCAAAGAATTGCTCATTTCTAAGTAAGACAATCTTCGATGATGTGTAACTGTCATAAAAAAGAATGTCTCCTTCGTCATTTTGTTTCGAATGAACTTGCGGAATTTTAAACTCTATATCAGATTTAGATTTAACAATTCCCAAGCTATCATATTTAATCAGGTGAGGGGAAGTTTTCGATTGAGTAATTCCGAAAAAACCTTTATCTGTCAATTGAACATGTCTAATCTCTTCAGGAAGAATGATAGAATCAATTTTTGATTTTGATAGACTAAGGACTTTTTGATTTCCATTTCTCTCTCTTGCGACTAGTCTTATTTTTTTGTCATTGCCTATTTGAATTGACTGAATGTAATTGTCTTTGTGATAGCTGAACAGCTTTTTCCAATTTCTCCCTTTATCTTCACTAAGTAGGATTTGACTACTGTCATTCATTATGAACTGGTTAACAATAACAATATTTCCACCATTGACATCGATATGACTAATTTGTCCAAGTAACTTGGGTAGAGGCAGCTTATTCCAAGTTCGGCCAAAGTCACTGCTTGAGTATAAAACGCAATATCTCTCAAACTGATATTGATTATTTACCTCTCCAAGTGTTACTGTATATTCACCACCTAAATAGAGATTAAATTGGTCATCAATTTTTAGTACTTCATACCCCTGTCCTGAGCTGGGAAGATTTTTCCCAAAATACTCTTCCCAATGTTCATTGTGCCCGCAGCTTACAATGGTCAATACAAGCAAAATGATTGGAAGGTATGTTCTCATTTTTTTAATGTGTGCCAACATAAGAATATGACGCATTGAGTTCATCATATCCTAGTTACATGGTTTAGTTTTATTCAGTTTATCCTATCAATTCTTCAGAATATACTGAATAAAAGAAGTTTACCAACTGTTGATAAACATCATCATATTCTTAATTTAAAGATGAAATGGGATTTGTCAGGGCTTTATAGCTAATCGATCTAAGCAGCAACAACTTCCGGCTCAGAACCCATTTTTCCATACCAAAGGATGTACGCATAACAAAGGGCAGGAAGGATGAATGCCATCTGTAAACCCATGTTATCCGCTAGAAAGCCAAAAAGTGGGGGAATAAAAGCACCGCCTACAATGGCTGTGCATAAAATTCCTGATCCCTGAGCGGTGTTGTTTCCAAGGTTTCTAATCCCCAAAGTGAAAATATTCGGAAACATGATGGAATTAAAAAGTCCTATGCATAACACGGACCACATCGCCAAATAACCGCCGGAAATCATACTGATGACAAGCAAGGTGATATTAACTCCGGCATACACTGCCAGTAAATTTCCTGAATGAACTTTTTGCAGAATGGCCGATCCTATAAATCGCCCAACCATTGCACCTCCCCAATAGAAGAATACGTACGTTCCCGCAAGTTGAGAAGCCGTCATGTTAGCAAGATCAACATTCGAAAAAATGGCTGAAAGGGAAGAGGCAATGGCGGTCATTGCCCCGCTTTGGCTTACCAAGGTTTCTATATCGAGCGTTAAGAAATAATTAACCAGGTAGCTTCCAATTGCAACTTCAGCGCCTACATAAACGAAGATTCCAATCGCGCCAAACATCAAATGTTTATTTTTTGATGCTGATTTATAGCTTCCGGTTTTATGATCATCATCTTCAAGGATCTTAGGAAGTTTAAAAGCAGCGAAAATCAATGCTAAGACGATCAAAACTATTGCGAGAGTCATGAAAGGTCCTTGTACTGCAGAAGCTTCTGTCGCGTAGTACGCTTGTTGCTGAGCGTTTGACATTGCTTTGATATCAACGGAACTCGCCACACTACTGCTTAAAATAAAAGCTGCACTTATCAACGGAGCAATAGTAGTTCCCAATGAATTAAAAGCCTGTGCCAGATTTAATCGGCTGGAAGCTGTTTCATCAGGACCAAGCGCTGCAACATATGGATTTGCGGCGACTTGAAGTATAGTTATCCCGCTTGCAAGAACGAACAATGCGAGCAGGAAGACTTCGAAAATTCTGAATGAAGCGGCAGGGTAAAACAGGAGGCAGGCAATTCCCATAGTTATCAAACCAACCACAGCTCCTTTTTTATATCCGATCTTTGAAATGAGTGCTCCGCCTGGAATAGAAACGACCGCATAGGCAGTAAAAAAAGCGAACTGAACCAAACCGGCTTCAAAATAGGAGAGTTCGAAGACATCACGAAGTCTTGGTATCAATGAATCTACAAGTACGGTGATAAACCCCCACATAAAAAAGAGTGAGGTAACAACTATAAATGCGGAGCGGTAATTTTTATTCTGACTCATTTCCTATTTTCTAATAAAATTAATTGAGGAGAATAAGGAAAATATTCGAATAGCAGAAAACATCATCAAATAAAAAAGGCCTCCATAAGGAAGCCTTGTAACTCAAAAAATGATCAATAAATCAGGATGCTACAATAGAGCCTAATAGTTTTTTGCTGGAAGTAGCTTCCGGACTGCTGGGGTATTCTTCAATAATTGTAGAAGTAATACTTTTTACTTTCTCGGCATTCCCAAGTTCTTTATAAACATTCGCAGCTTTCATCAAATTAAACGGAGTAGTAGAATCGTTTTTATCCCAGTTAGCAGCTTGTTCGTACTTTTGAGCTGCTTTTTCAAGACTGCCGTTTAGTTTAAGCAAGGTTGCATTAAACGAAACAGAGCCCACACCCATAATTCCTTTTGGATGTTTGAACTCCTGAATGTAAGCGAGCGCTTTCTGGTAATTGTCTAATTTAAAATGAGAAACAGAAGCATAATAAGCGGCTAAGTTACCTGCATTTGTACCTGAAAACTCATCTGCTATTTGTACAAATCCATAAGAGAGAGTGTATTCGTCTCCGTTTAACGCAGTTTGATAATCACTCGCAGAATAACTTTGTTCTGCAGAAGCCAGCAAATTCTGAGCTTGCTCTTCCTGACCTTCAGCATAAAATCTATAGCCTATTACTACACCAATAACCACAATTAATGTTACTACTAATGACAGAATCATTGTTCTGTTAGCGTTAAAGAAGTTAACTGCTTGGGTATATTTATCTAGTAACGGATCGTGTTCCAGTTCTTCTTTAGTAAAATTCTTCGACATGTTTATTTAATTATATGATTTTGATAGGGGGCAAAAATAAGGCTTTTAACGGTTAACTGAAATTGATTTAGCTAATTGTTCCGTTTTTTATTTCAAGTATGGTATCAGAGCGTTCAGCAATAGTTTTTTCATGAGTGATAAGGAGTACCGAAACTTTATCCCGATCCCTTAATTCAAATAATAACTCTAATATAATTTCTGTATTCGATTCATCTAAATTGCCGGTTGGTTCATCAGCTAAGATGAGCTCGGGACTATTCATAAGTGCTCTTGCCATAGAAACGCGCTGTTGCTCTCCTCCTGAAAGTTGCGTTGGACGATGGAAGCGCCTGTCTGCAACGCCGAAACGTTTCATAAGATCTAATGCACGATCGGAAGCTTCTTTGATGGATTCACCGGATATGAGTGCAGGCATAGCAATATTTTCTAAGGCTGTAAATTCGGGAAGCAAATGATGAAACTGAAAAACAAAGCCAATGTTCTTATTTCGAAATTCAGCGAGTTTATCAGAGTTAAGAGAGCTAATATCTTTATCGCCCCAAAGTACGTTGCCTTTATTTGGTTTATCTAATCCACCTAGAATATGAAGCAGAGTGCTTTTTCCGCTTCCACTTGAGCCTACAATAGAAGTAATAGTTCCTTTTTTTACATCCAGCGATACGTTTTCAAGAACCTCAAGGGGAGGTCCGCCATGATCATCATCGTAACTTTTATAAATTCCCCTAGCCTGTAATAATAATTCTGACATCAGCTTTCTTTACTGGAATAAAATTCAGGATAAGTTACTTGCTCAATATGAACACATTTTCCGGATTCAGCATCAACTTTTGCGAAAACCCCACATAAATGATTATCGCCATCAGCAGCGCGGTATTTCTGATGCACTCCGGTCACAAATCTTTTAATAGCTACTTTTTTATCCATGCCAATGGATGAATTGAAAGAGCCTGTCATTCCTGCGTCGGTTTGGTAACCAAGTCCATCCGGGAAAATTCTTGCATCTCCTGTGG